>Ga0307486_1000294_pt1 | contig 48784 bp, 36 predicted proteins | sample CBIW02metaG_FD_203663 | JGI IMG/M metagenome (GOLD analysis project Ga0307486, IMG submission 203663) | Sea-ice brine microbial communities from Beaufort Sea near Barrow, Alaska, United States - CBIW 0.2 | ecosystem: Environmental > Aquatic > Marine > Coastal | place: USA: Alaska | collected... | reverse complement strand
AGTAGACAACCGCCCCCAAACAATAGACAAGGGGTTCTTTTTTGAAATTTACAATTTATCACCGGTAAACCCCATAAAAGCAATAGCTTTATATTCGTAGAAATTTATTTAGGACAGTATTGATTTCTTATATCTATTTCAGGATTTTCTCAAGGAAAAACCTTTTCAAATCCTTTAATGACATCCGGTGCAGATCCCTATAGCACTTACCATGATGGATATTACTATTATACTAATACTGTGGGAGATAAATTAATTCTATGGAAAACCAAGAATTTAGCCAATTTAGCCAAAGCTGAAAAGAAAACAGTATGGTTACCACCTGGAGGCACCAACTATTCCAACCATATATGGGCTCCTGAAGTTCATTTTATAGATGGAAAATGGTATATCTATTTCGCTGCGGATAATGGAGATAATAAAACCCACAGAATGTATGCCATGGAAAATTCTTCAAAAGATCCATTTGAGGGGAAATGGGAATTAAAAGGAAAAATTGCTTCAAAATCTGATAAATGGGCCATTGACGGTAATGTTTTCAGACACAAAGATCAACTGTATATGATTTGGTCTGGTTGGGAAGGGGATGTTAACGGTCAACAAAACATCTATATAGCTAAGATGGATAATCCATATAAGATAGAGGGAGAACGAACAATGATTTCAAAACCTACTTATGATTGGGAAAAGCATGGAGATCTTAATGACGATGTAAAGCTACCGCATGTATTTGTAAATGAAGGTCCTCAGTTTTTATCTAAAAACGGCAAAATATTCATCGTTTTTTCTGCTAGCGGATGTTGGACAGATTTTTACAGTTTAGGATTATTAAGTTTTGATGGATCTGAGAATCTATTGGAAGCTTCAGCCTGGAAGAAAGATCCAAACCCAATTTTTAAGCAATCCCCTGAAAATGGAGTATATGCCCCTGGCCATAATTCGTTCTTCAAATCTCCCGATGGAAATGAAGATTGGATTTTATATCATGCAAATTCAAATCCCGGAGATGGTTGTGGCGGAAGAAGATCCCCAAGAATGTAAAAAATTGAATGGAATGAAGACGGAACGCCAAATCTCGGAATTCCGGTTTCAGAAGAAACTATTTTAGAAATACCATCACAAAATTAATACTATGAAAAAATCATTATTTACACTTTTATTACTAGCCATAACAATTGGAAGTCTAAGTGCGCAAGATCGTTGGAGCAGGGAAAAAGCCAAGTCCTGGTACGAAGAACACGACTGGCTAACCGGAGCAAATTTTATCCCGAGTACAGCTATAAACCAGCTGGAAATGTGGCAAAAAGAAACCTTTGATCCTGAAACTATTGACATAGAATTAGGTTATGCCGAAGGCATTGGATTTAACACTATGCGAGTTTACCTTCACAGCCTGGCTTATAAAGCGGATAAAGAAGGATTCAAGTCCAGAATGAAAAAATATCTTGAAATAGCAGACTCTCATAATATCAAGACGATATTCGTCATTTTTGATGATGTTTGGGATGCTAAGCCTAAAATTGGAACGCAAAAGGTTCCAGAACCGGGTACACATAATTCCGGTTGGGTTCAGGATCCCGGTTATCCGGCTTCAAATGAAAAGGAAAACTTTCGGGGATTGGAAAATTATGTTAAAGATATTATAGGCACTTTCGCAAATGATGAAAGGATACTTTTGTGGGATTTATACAACGAACCAGGAAACAACGATAAAGGAAATGAATCTATGTCATTATTAAAAGAAGTTTTTTCCTGGGCCCGGGAGGTAAACCCTTCGCAACCTCTCAGTGCTGGCCTCTGGAAATGGGATTTGAAAGATTTAAATGCTTTTCAGGCTTTAAATTCCGATATAATTACCTACCACAGCTATGATGATCCTGAAAAACATAAGTTGATTATTGAACTTCTAAAAACTCATGGGCGCCCAATGATTTGTACAGAATACATGGCACGGACGCGTAATAGCAGGTTTTCTAATATACTTCCTATGCTGGAAGAAGAAAGTATTGGTGCTATTAATTGGGGGTTAGTTAATGGAAAATCCAATACAATTTATGCCTGGGATACTCCTATCAAAAGTGGAGAGGAGCCTATAGAATGGTTTCATGATATCTTTCGAAAAGATGGCACACCATATAGGCATGATGAGGTAGACTTAATTAAAAAATTTAATGAGGATTAAATTTATTTGGAAAAGGGCAGGAATAAAGTAATATTAGGTGAACATCAATTCCTAATACACTAAACAGATTTAGAAAAGTATGTTTAAAATCAAATAATGATTCGGAAGGGTTAACGAACCCAAATTTTTTCTGGGTTAATATATTTTATTAAAAGGTGAAAATTATGAAAAAAATTAAAAGCTATTCCATTTTGGTATTAACTGCAGTTGTAGTTTTAATTTCTTGTAAGAACACCCCTAAAAAGGGAGAAGAAAAAATTGAAATGGGGCAAAAACATTTAACTATCGAAGAAAATTTGAAAGAGAGTGATTTTGATACTATAATAGATGGTAAACAGGTAAGTTTATTCTGGATTAAAAATGACAGTATAAAAGTTGCTTTTACCAATTATGGCGGACGTATAGTTGGTGTTTGGGTACCAAATGAAAATGGTGTAATGACAGATGTTGTTGTTGGAATGGGTAGTACAAAAGCCTACGTGAATTCTACAGAACCTTATTTTGGAGCTACAATTGGACGGGTTGGAAACCGCATTGCAAAAGGGAAATTCACCTTAAATGGGAATGAATATACTATTCCCCTTAATAATAACGGCAATACACTTCATGGAGGAAAGAAAGGTTTTCAATATGTTGTTTGGGATGCCGAACGACCCGATGAGAAAACCATTGTGCTAAAATATCGTTCCCCGGATATGGAAGAAGGATTCCCTGGGAATTTGGATGTAACGGTAACTTATACAGTGACTGATGATCGCGGTATAAAAATGGAATATGAAGCAACCACAGATAAAGCGACTCCTGTAAACTTAACCAATCACGCCTTTTTTAACCTTAATGGAGAAGGTAGTGGCACAATCTTGAATCATAATATACAGCTATATGCAGATAAATTTACGCCCGTAGATGAAGGCTTAATTCCTACCGGAGAATTAAAAGATGTAGAGGGAACGCCTTTTGATTTTAGAGAATCTCATACTATTGGGGAGCGTATAGAAGCCAATAATGAACAATTAAAAAATGGAGATGGATACGATCATAACTTTGTATTGAATCAAACTCAAGATAATGGGATGAATAAGGTTGCAACAATCACCGGAGATAAATCGGGAATAAGAATGGATGTTTTTACTGAAGAGCCTGGGGTTCAATTTTACAGTGGCAATTTTATGGAAGGCAAAAACACTTTTAAAAGTGGTGTGAAAGATGATTATAGAACTGCCTTCGCCCTGGAAACCCAGCATTTCCCTGATGCTCCAAATCAGGCTGATTTTCCTTCTATAATCCTGAAATCGGGGGAAACTTACCATACTGTTTCCGAATACAAATTTTCAATTGTAATAGATAATCAATAAAATTACTACACCTATGAAGAAATTTATATTTATTGCATTTTTATGCTTAACCGGCTTTTTAAATGCCCAGCAACGGGAGGCACCTGCATATCCCTTAGTGACTCATGATCCATATTTCAGCATTTGGTCTTTTACAGATAATATTAATGAGGAGCCTACAAAACACTGGACTGGGACAAATCATAGTTTGGTGGGATATGTCAAGGTAGATGGTACTACTTATAGGTTCCTGGGTAATGAATCAAATAATTATAAAGAGATTTTGCCTTCTTCGGGAGCTACTGGTTATAATGCTAAAATCACTGAGTCTAAACCCGGAACAGGATGGCAATCCACTAGTTTTAATGATGGCGTGTGGAAAAATGCTCCCGCACCTTATGGTGATAGTGAAGCTGCAACATCATGGAAAAGTGAAGATTTATGGTTAAGAAGGGAATTTGATTTACAGGCTACTAATTTCCAGAAATTATTTCTGAAATTGAAACATGATGATAATGTTGAGGTTTACCTGAACGGGGAAAAAATTTATAGCCGGGAAGGATGGAGTGAAAAATTTGAGTATCACGAAATTCCTCAATCAATTATGAATGAGCTCAAGAAAAAAAATAATCTCCTGGCTATTCATGTTAGGAATACAGCCGGGGGACAATGGCTGGATGCAGGAATAGTGGAGGAGGTAAAGGATAAGACCCTAACTGAAGTAGCAGAACAAAAATCTGTTGATCTCACTGCCACCCAAACAAAATACACTCTTAAATGTGGAGGAGTAGATTTATCTCTTGCTTTCACATCTCCTCTTTTAATGGATGATCTTGATCTTTTCTCAAGACCGGTTTCTTACATATCTGTAAAAACCCGGCCTAATGATAATAAACCTCATGAAGTTCAGGTTTATTTCGGAGCCTCTTCAGCTATTGCGGCAAACGAATCCACTGATGCAATGGCTGCAGAAAAATCTTCAACATCGGGATTATCATATCTTAAAGCAGGTACACAGTCGCAACCCGTTCTGGAAAAAAAAGGAGATGACCTTAGAATTGACTGGGGCTATATGTATCTGGCCTCTTCAAAAGAAGCGAATGCAACACAAAACGTAACTTCTGCCGCAAATGCCAAAAGCGATTTCATTAATGGGAAACAAGGTGCCTTCCAAAATACAGGATCCAATTTAATGCTCACCACTGTCTTTCCAAATGAGAAAATTTCATCAGAGAAGGAATATCTTCTCCTTTTAGGTTATGATGACACCTATTCTGTAAATTATTTTGGAGAACAACTTCGGTCATGGTGGAATCTCAATGGGGACAGTTCGATTGAAAATGAGTTGGAAGAAGCTTTCAACAATTATGCTCCAATAATAAAGAAATGTGATGATTTTGATTCGAAGTTGTACAATGATGGTGTGGATGCCGGTGGTGAAGAATATGCGCAATTATTGGAAATAGTCTATCGACAGGCTATTGCTGCCCATAAATTAACTAAAAGCCCAGAGGGGGATATACTTTTTCTTTCCAAAGAAAATAATAGTAATGGATCTATCAATACGGTAGATGTAACTTATCCATCTGCTCCCTTATTTTTAATCTACAATCCAGATCTTTTAAAAGGGATGCTCAACGGTATCTTTTATTATAGCGAAAGCGGAAAATGGAAAAAACCGTTTCCGGCTCATGACCTTGGTACTTATCCAATAGCCACCGGGCAAACTTATGGGGAAGATATGCCAGTAGAAGAAGCGGGAAATATGCTTATCCTAACAGCTGCCATAGCTAAGGCTGAAGGAAATGCAAGTTATGCTAAAACACACTGGGAAACATTGACCACATGGGCCAATTATCTGGCAAAAGAGGGACTTGATCCCGTTAATCAATTATCTACCGATGATTTCTCAGGACATCTTGCAAGGAACGCCAATCTTTCTGTAAAAGCGATTGTAGCTATTGGTGGTTATGGCTATTTGGCAAAGGAATTGGGAGAGGATGCAATTGCTGAAAAATATACCGATATGTCTAGGACTATGGCAAAGCAATGGTTGGAATTGGCAGATGCAGGCGATCATTATTCGCTCACTTTTGATGATAAGGATACCTGGAGTCAAAAATATAACCTGGTATGGGATAAGGTAATGGATCTTGATATTTTTCCTCAGGAAGTATTTGATAAGGAAATAAGTTTCTATCTCACAAAACAGAACGAGTATGGGCTTCCATTGGATAACAGGGCTGATTATACCAAATCTGACTGGATTTTATGGACAGCCACTTTGGCTAAGGATGATGAAACCTTTAAAAAGTTAGTTTCTCCTGTATATAAATTTGCTATAGAAACTGATGGTAGGGTGCCCATGAGTGACTGGCATTATACAACCAGTGGAAAGGTTCGAGGTTTTAAGGCGAGGAGTGTTGTTGGAGGCTACTTTATTAAACTCCTGGAAGAAAACTGGAAATAATGATATCTCAGTCCAGGTAAAAAGACGATGTATTGTTTAACAGTTCGATTCCTTAAAAAAATGAAAAATATTATTTTTACTTTATTATTGATCCTTTCAATTTTGGTGAGTTCTTGTAAGGGGAATAAATCCGATAAGTTAGTGGTCGAAATTGTAAAGATTCCCGATACCACCTCATCAAACTCGAATTATATAAGCAATCGTGCACCTTTAAAATCCAGTGTGCTTCTAAAACTCCCGGTAGGGGCCGTGAAACCTGAAAACTGGTTAAAAGTTTGCATGGAACGGCAGGCAGATGGATTGATGGGAAATCTTGGTAAAATAAGTGCCTGGCTTCAAGAAGAAGACAATGCGTGGCTTTCAAAAGACGGAGAAGGAGCCTGGGGATGGGAAGAAGTTCCATACTGGTTAAAAGGCTATGGTAATACGGCTTATATTCTAGAAGATGGGCAAATGCTCAGGCAAAGTAGGAAATGGATTGAGGCTGCACTTGCTAGTCAGCGTCCGGATGGTAATTTTGGGCCAAAAATTATTGGTGAAGACGGTACGCAGGATTTTTGGGCAAATATGATTATGCTTTATTGCCTACAATCATATTATGAATATAGTGGAGATGAAAGGGTAGTAGATTTAATGACCAATTATTTCAAATTTCAGTTAAAAGTGCCGGATGAAGAGTTTTTATCAGAAAGCCATTATTGGCAACGGGTTAGAGGTGGTGATAATCTTCATAGCGTGCTTTGGCTTTATAACAGGACCGGGGACGAATGGTTGTTAACGTTGGCAGAAAAAATTCATCGAAATACTTCCCCTTGGTCTAAGAGAGATAATTCTTTGGAGGAAATTGGAAATTGGAAAGAAACCAGGGAAGGTACAGAATGGCCTGCCTGGTATTCAAAACTGATAGACTGGCATAATGTTAATGTTGCCCAAGGTTTTCGCGAGCCTGCCCAGTATTATCAATTAAGTCATAATAGAGAAGATCTTGAGGCAACTTATGATAATTTCAAGATCATAAGGGAACATTTCGGACAGGTACCTGGGGGAATGTTTGGAGCTGACGAAAATGCCCGTCCCGGTTATGATGATCCCCGACAGGGAATAGAAACCTGTGGAGTGGTAGAACAAATGAATTCCAATGAAAATCTGTTACATATAACTGGAGATATCTTTTGGGCCGATCATACTGAGGAGGTGGCTTTTAATACCTTACCGGCTACAATGATGCCCGATTTCAAATCGTTACGGTACATAACAAGTCCTAATATGGTTTTGAACGATGATCAAAATCATCGTCCGGGGATTATGAATGACGGGCCATTTTTAATGATGAATCCTTTCAGCTCTCGTTGTTGCCAGCATAATCATGGGCAAGGTTGGCCTTATTTTGTAGAAAATTTATGGATGGCAACACCAGATAATGGATTGGCAGCAGTAATTTATGCCCCCAGTACAGTAAAAGCAAAAGTAGCCAATGGTAAAGAAGTTAGTATTACTTCTAAAACCAATTATCCCTTTGAGGAAGAACTGAAATTCACGGTAAGTAATAAAAATGAAGAATCCATAAATTTTCCACTTTATTTCCGCATACCGGGATGGTGTTTAAATCCAAAAATTTTAATAAATAACGAAGAAATAGGAAAAACCCCAGAAGCTGGAAAATATGTGCGAATTAACCGAAACTGGAAAGATGGAGATGTAGTAAGCTTGTTTTTGCCGAAAGAATTAAAAGTAAAAATCTGGGATAAAAACCATAACAGCGTAAGTGTAAATTACGGACCGCTTACTTTCAGTCTTAAAATAGGCGAGGATTATGTGAAAAAAGATAGCGGTGAAACGGCGATTGGAGATTCAAAATGGCAGAAGGATGTAGATAAAGAAAAATGGCCTTCTTATGAAATCCATCCAACTACGGACTGGAATTACGGGCTAGTTCTTAATAAAGAAAATCTTTCCGATTCATTTACCATCGAAAAGAAAACATGGCCGGCAAATGATTTTCCATTCACTACTGAGAATGCCCCCATCGTTTTAAAAGCGAAGGTCAAGAAGATTCCAAACTGGACTATAGACCAGTATGGTTTGGCCGGTGAACTTCAGGATAGCCCGGTTAAATCTTCCGAAGAACTCGAAATGGTAGAGCTTATCCCAATGGGTGCAGCGCATTTGCGTATAAGTGCATTTCCGGTAATTGGAAAAGGAGAGAACGCTAGTCAATGGAATAAAACAGAATAATTAGCATGAAATTCTTTAACACAAGGCTGTTTCTATTTTTGTGTATACTGGGAATTTTTACGTCTAATCTTTTCTCACAGGAAGTGATAAATGTAATCTCACTTGCACCGGCTCCTTTATATAATGATCCAATTTATGATGGTGCTGCAGATCCTATACTTATCTGGAATCGGGAGGAACAAAGTTGGTGGATGCTTTATACTGCCAGAAGAGCCAATATGCCAACAGTAGGTGTTTCGGCCTATTATGGCAATAACATAGGAGTTGCTTCTTCTGAAAATCATGGGCATACATGGATTTTTAGGGGGTATCTTGATTTGGAATTTGAAAAGGGCTGGAATACCTTTTGGGCGCCTGAAGTGGTTTATGAGAATGGTATTTATCATATGTATGTGGCGTATATTAGAGGAGTACGTAATTACTGGGGCGGCAAGTCAACAATTATGCATTTTACCAGTAAAAATTTATGGGACTGGGTCTATGAAGAACCTTTAGTGCTTTCTTCAGGTCGTGTGATTGATGCCACGCTTTATAAATTGGATAATGGCTCCTGGCGAATTTGGCATAAAGATGATGCCAAAGGGGGGATTACGATGATGTCTGAATCCAATGATCTTAAGAATTGGAAAACCACGGATAACCCTACCATTGGCGGGGGTGCACATGAAGGCCCAAAAGTTTTTAAGTACAAAGATTATTACTGGATGCTCACCGATGAATGGCATGGTTTGAGAGTATATAGATCTGATGATCTCGACACTTGGAAAAAGCAAGGTCTTATATTAGATGTTGCTTCTAACCGAGATTTAGACAGGCCTACCGGTGCTCATGGAGATGTACTCACATTTAAGGATAGGGCATATGTATTCTATTTCACCCATCCGGGAAGGGATAAACATTCTGATACAAAACCATCCAATTCATTTTACGAAAATCACCGAACCTCAATTCAGGTGGCACCTCTAATTTTTGAAGATGGAACACTCAAGGCACCACGAGATAAACCTTTTGATTTCATGTTACCTGACGGTAATTAAATTTAATTTGAAAACGAAATCATTAAAAAATGAGCCAATTAAATAGTAAAAAATAGAATAATTCTTTTTAATAATTGGATTGTAATAATTATGAAATATAACTTGAGCATATTGATTTCAATTTTCGCATTCCTTCCTGGCCTCATGGCTCAGGAGATGATTGAAAATCAAATATACCTTGCCGATCCAACAATTTTCAACAATAATGGAACATACTATTTGTATGGAACCAAGGAAGATATTAGTATTCCCGGAGAGGGGTTCTTGGTCTATACATCTTCAGATCTTATCAATTGGGAAGGCCCTATGGGGGCAACCGATGGTTTTGCATTGAAAAAAGGAGATGCTTTTGGAACAAAGGGCTTTTGGGCACCACAAATTTTTAAGTATCATCATAAATTCTATATGGCTTATACTGCAAATGAGCATATTGCTATTGCCAGCAGCGAGAGTCCATTAGGGCCATTCAAAAATAATGGAAAAGCTTTGGAAGCAACGGTTAAACAAATCGATCCATTCGTGTTTTTTGATGATGACGGAAAGGTATATTTATACCACGTGAGGTTGAAGAATTGGAACCGGATTTTTGTCGCCGAGATGAATACCGAACTTACCGGAATTAAACCTGAAACTTTAATAGAATGTATTGCGGGAGAAAAAAATAGTTGGGAAAATACAGTTAATTCAGACTGGCCAGTGACAGAAGGTCCAACAGTTTTAAAACAAGCCAATCAATACATTATGCTGTATTCGGCCAATGATTTTAGGAATCCTAATTATGCCGTGGGTTATGCAACATCTTCAAGTCCCTTAGGGCCTTGGAAGAAATCAAAATCCAGCCCTATAATCAGTAAAAACAGTCTGAAGATTAACGGTACAGGGCATGGTGATATTTTTTTGGATGGGGATAGAAGATTGAATTATGTTCTGCACACCCATTTTTCTGAAGATATTGTAGGGCCACGAAAAACGGCAATTATTAAACTTGATTTTAAAGCTAAAAAAAAGGGATTTGAAATTGAATCGAATTCATTTAGATATTTAAATTTCACAAAGAACTAACCATACAAAAAGACGTTACGAGTAAGTTTGAGTCCTCCTAAAAATATTAAAATTAAAAAGATTTAGATTTGCATAAAAGTGACCAAGTATCTAGAATATTGATTACTTAAATTTAATATATCCATTTTTATGAAAAGAAGAATTAATTTTTTGGTTGTTCTATTTTTTTTATTCTCTAGTAGTGTTTTTTCACAGAATGGGATTGAAGCATTAACTCTTAAATAATCTTTCAATTATGGAAAGTCTGTAGCCGTCTTTGGGGGTTCTGTTTCTGTGATACAAGCAAGTGATAGCGCGAAAATCTTGTGGGAAAAATACTTGGGAATGACCATTACCAATTATGGAGTTCCAGGTGCAGGCTTTTCTTCATTGCAAGGAAAATCCCTTCAGCAACAAGTTGATGAAGCTGGTGTGTTTGACATTTATATCCTATGGGCATCAACGAATGATTATACTGGTAACAGGAAGGTGGGTTCTTATACTGATTATACAGAATTTGATGGTTATGATCAGGAAAAACTAACTACCCAGGCAGGGGGAATTAACTATTGTATAAAAAAGATATATGAGATAAACCCCCATGCTACTATATACTTTTTTACATCAAGTAAAGCCTTTAATGAAAAAGGGGGATATGATCCATTTTATGCACAAGGGATGGTTCAATACGTTGAAATGCAAAAAAAGATCTGTGAACTCCATGGGATACCGGTTCTTGACCAGTTTATTTTAGGCGGATACAATTTATACAACAAGGATTTGTATTATCGTGATCCTATCCAAATGAATGCATTGGGCTACAAAAAGTTAGGTGAACTACAAGTATCTTTTCTAGCTTTTCCGTAGTGGTGAAAAGTGATAAAATTATTTACTGAAAGTTACCTTTTGGTTTAGTTCAACGATTAGTTCAAATAGATATTTTTTAATGTTTGGGTCCAGTTTTTCAACCGTTAAATTGTTTTAACCTGTTCATAAAGGCACACTAAAAGGGTTTGGCCTTGTACTTGAAATAATAATTAATATTGCATTATTTGACCTGCCAATTGTTTTTCACATTTTCTATCTGGATCTTCCCCGTCTGCCTTCCCTGGGAGAGCTCCCTCCAAAATTACCTACTTTATAAGTAAAACTCAGCATTGCATATCTTGTCAGGATTAAGCTTCGGGTGTCCTGAATGTAATCATCACCAATAATTCTACGGGTATCTACATTTTGATCCAGTAAATCGTAAACGTTCACTTTTATTGATGCATCGTCCTTCAGGAATTTATAACCAAGGCTCAAATTCCATAAAATTGAAGTATTATCAAAGCCAGGGGAGACATTTCCGAAGTAATTGTAGGATATATCATTCCCAAAAACTACATTTTTTGGCCAGTAAGATGTAATTCCCAAACCTATGCGATGATTAATGATTTCTTCATTCCTGTCAGGATTTATATCATAACTTATGTTTTGGTACGATAAATCGTAATTAGGATTAATTTCAAAAAGTTCTTCTATGGAATACGTGAACCCGATATTTGGACTAATGGAATAACTCTCTGCGTTATATTTAACAGCATTAATGAAACCAACATTTTTGTTGTAAGAAGTATTTAATCTTATTGAATATCGAAATTCCGTTTTTTCATCTTTAATTTGCTTGTTAAATGAGGTGCCAAGATTGGCATTTTTAGATCCGTTGACATTAGCATAAGTAGTATTTCGAACCAAATCTTCATCAACAGTAGTGACCGAAACAACATTGTTATCGGTAAAACTCATGTTTATCCAACTAAAAAATCCGCTCCTGGTAGCAAAATCAAAATTGCGGTAATCGAAATTAATACTTTGCCTGTAGGAGGGCCTAAGTTCATGATTTCCCACAACAGTGTGCAAAGGATCGGTGCGATTCACAACTGGCTGTAACTGCCTTATAGATGGGACATCAGCATTAGTATCATACCGAAAGGAAAGACTTTTGGACCTTTCTACCTCATATCTAATTTGTGCCTTTATAAAAAGATTGTCATAAGCGTTGTCAAAAGAAGTTTCTTCAAGAAAATTTTCGTTTTCAAGGCTTGTGTGAAGTAATCCGAAATCTGTGTTGATTTTCCAAATATCACCTTCATAATTTAAACCAAGTTTCGGGGTATGGCGCTTACTGGTAACATCGAAATCGTTGCTTAAAACATTATTCAGAATATTATAATCTCCATTTTCTGCTTCATATACGAACCTTTTATTTGTTGAATTGGAATAATTAAAATCGTAGGAAACATCAAGAAAAAATTGGGGAGCCAGCACGCTACGTTTGCTCACCTCAAAAGAGTACTCATCCTTATTCTCATCTTCATCTATGTACTGATCCTGAATTTCTGTTACTACACTTGGTTCCTGAAAAAACATACTTTCAGAATAATAAAAATTATCATTTCTCTGCCTGCTGTGATCATTGGAAAATTCCAGTTGTAAGTATGATCCCTTGCTCCCAAAACGTTTTATAAAATCAATATCATTGCTGAAATTTTCACTTTCAAGTTGTTCATTGCTTAAAGATGTCGAATTATTAATAAGATTTCGATTTTCATCCAATGATTCAGAAAACCTGCTACGACTGGAAGTCCCGTAATTATAATTAAACCTGGGCCTAACTGAAAGCCTCGTGAGGGTATCAAATTCTATTTCAAATCGGGCATGAGCCCGATGACTATCATTCAAAAGGTTACTTCTGTCGTCAGAATTCGTAAAATATCGGGAATCGGGAAGTATATTTTCCCTTGCGACGGTGGTACTCCGTTCCGTATCGTTCCTTCCAAAGAAATAATCGGCATGTAACTTAAAATCTTCATCCTATTTATTTACGAAATTTATGCCGGCGGTTTCAGCCTTTGTAATTCCCCCTCCGTTACCACCGGAAATGTTTCGGGTAGCACTCCTGCCCATCATCCCATAAACCTCATCATAACTAAATCCAGAACTGTTAATATTATTAGAGCTGCCTAATACGCTTACCCGAAGATCATTTTTAAAATAATTTCCAATCCCGCTAAGTTCATACCTTCCATCTGTGCCACCACCTGCCGTTGCACGTGCAAAATAACCTTTGTTTTTGTCTTTCTTTATAGTGACATTCACCGTTTTATTATCGGGATCACCGGGCCGACCCGTAAATTCCTGGGCTTTGGTTTTAGTATCCATTACCTGAATTTTATCTATAATTTGTTTTGGAAGGTTTTTAGTGGCAATTCGATGATCATCCCCAAAAAATTCCTCTCCATTCACCAGAAATCTGGATACAGCTCTTCCGTTTACGGTAACATTTCCGTCAGTATCCACTTCTACTCCTGGAAGTTTTTTCAATAGTTCCTCAAGATTTGCATCCGGTCGTGTGGTAAAAGAATTGGCATTAAATTCTAAAGTATCTTTTTTTATGGTAATAGGTGCACGATTGGTTGTAACAATTACTTCGCTTAAATCGTTGGTTTCAGTTTCCATGGAAATTTCGCCCATTTTAACTTCCTCCACAATTTTAATTTGCCGGTAGTAAGGTTTAAAACCCGAAAAAGAAATAATTAAATTAAATTTTTCAGCATCGGTTTTTCCCGATATTAAGAAGCTTCCATCCTTTTCTGAAACCGTATAGGTTACAAGGCTGCTATCGGCGATTTTTTCCACAAACACTGTGGCTGATTCTAGAGGCCTGCCTTCCTGATCCAGTACCTTCCCCTTAATTGCAAAATTTTGTGCTGTGAGAGTTTGAATGAAAATAAAAAGAAATGGAAGAAAGAGAATTTTCATGAGAACTATTTAAAAGAGACTTTTTACAAGTTGGACTTCTCCAAAAGTTAAAAGTTTAATCACAAATCGTCTTTGTTCAAAACACCTTCAATTTCCTACCAGGGTCAAAATGGAATATTCAATATGTCAAGTTGACATCTGGATAGATTAGCGGGAGTTTTTATTCTGCAGGGATTACATTAGCACTCATCTGGCTTTTTCCATTTCGATAACCATAAAATAAAATGTAGGCATAACTTAAAATAACAAGGATTAAAGCTATATTAAAACTATAAAGGTCGATTAGGAACCCAAAAGCAGGAGGTATTAAGGCACCTCCCACAATCATTGTGCATAAAATACCTGAACCTTGGGGTTTATCATCCCCTAAGCCATTCAGTGCCAAACTAAAAATGGTTGGAAACATAATGGAATTAAACAGTCCAACAGAAATTATTGTCCACATAGCAATTAATCCTACGGATAAATTTGAAATCATTACCAATAAAATTGCGCAGGAAGCAAAAACGCTTAATATAAGGGAGGGATTGAATATTTTAGTGAAATAAGATCCTATAAATCTTCCAACCATTGCCCCTGTCCAGTAAAAAGTGACAAAAACACCTACAACAGCCATGTCACTTGAATCAGAAACACCAGAGGTTAAAATCCATTCTGCCATTGTCTTCATAATAGGCGTTTCCCTAATAGTTGATGCGAGATTAAGACTTAAAAAATAATTTACCATATAACTTCCCAAGGCGACTTCGGCACCTACGTAAAAGAAAATTCCCAATGCCCCAAGTTTTAGATTTTTATTTTTGAGGACTTTGAGGTAATTACTTGAAGTTTTTTTGTCACCTATCTTCGGAAGTTTTATAAAAGCAAAGATTATAGCGATTAAGGCAATAAAAACAGCAATTCCAATAAAAAGGTATTGAACGGTTGCTGCCTCAGTTGTATAATAGGCATTTTTTTGGAATGCATCAAGCAGTTCAATTTCTTCCTTTGTTTTTATTTTATCTTTTAAAATAAACAAAGCACCGATTGCCGGGGCAATGGCGGTTCCCAATGAATTAAATGCCTGGGAAAGATTAAGTCTACTTGAAGCTGTCTTTTCCGACCCCAATAGGGTTACATAGGGATTGGCAGCTACTTGTAATATGGTTATTCCACCTGCTAAAATAAAATATCCTAACATAAAAATGCCAAAAATTCTATAAGAAGAGGCTGGATAAAAGAGTAAACATCCTGTGGCCATAGTAGCAAGACCTAAAATAATCCCTTTTTTGTAACCTATTTTTGAAAGCAAATATCCTGCAGGGATAGAAAGTAAGAAAAAAGCACCAAAAAATGCAAATTGTACCATACCTGCCTGAAAATAACTCAAGGTAAAAACCTCCCGAAGACGTGGGATCAAGGAATCTACCAAAACTGTTATAAACCCCCATAAAAAGAAAAGTACCGTTAAAAAAATGAATGCTCTGCCGTAAGATTTATTCTTGTCCATAATAAAATTCTTTCAGGTTGGTTAAAATTTACTCGTTCTCGAAATAGATAATTGGAATTAGTAAAACATTTCTGATATAAGAGAAAAACTGATTTTTAATTCAATGCGATAAAATTACTTAAAAAAAATTGTAATAAGAATAATAGAGCTAAATCGTTTTATTGAAATTGTCAAAAATGATGTGTTTAAAATATCTTTCATACTTTAGTACATTATTAAACTATTTAAATTTAAGAACTATCCTCGTATAATGAAAAAAAAACGGCATTCCATTAAAGATATAGCCACTAAGTTAAAAGTTTCTGTTACCACTGTTTCCTTTGTTATTAACGGAAAAGCAAAAGAAAAAAGAATATCAGATGAATTAATAAAAAAAGTACAAGAGTATATTAAAGAAATAAATTATAAGCCAAACCAATTGGCTCAAAGCCTTCGTACCGGAAAATCCAAAATCATAGTATTTATGGTAGAAGATATATCCAACTATTTCTTTGCAAAGCTGGCCCGTATCATTGAGGATATTGCTTATGATAAGGGGTATAAAGTTCTTTTTTGCAGTAATGATAATAAAGATGAAAAATCTGTGGAGCTTATAAATCTGTTTAAGGATAAACAGGTGGATGGATTTATTATTATTCCTTCCTCCGGAATTAGGAGCACTATTAGGGATTTAATAGAGGAGAATATTCCGGTAGTTCTATTTGATAGATATTTTCCAGATTTGGAAACGAATTATGTAATTATAGATAATGAAGATGCCGCTTTTAAGGCTACAGAGCATCTAATTAAAAACGGTTTTAAGAATATAGCATTCCTAACTACAGATATAGAGCAAACGCAAATGTTAGCAAGGCTTAATGGATATATTAATGGGGTAAAAAGCCATGATCTAAATGATATAATTCTAAAAATACCCTATAACAGAAAATCTTCCGAAAGGAAAAGTATCATTAAAGATTTTCTTGAGTCCAATCCAGATTTGGATTCTATTTTTTTTGCCACAAATTATTTGACACAGGATGGATTATCGGTAATCAAGGAAAATTTTCCAGATTTAATAAATGAATTGGGCCTCATCACCTTTGATGATAATACCCTTTATGAAATTTGTACCCCGTCCATTTCTGCAGTCGCTCAACCCTTAAATGAGATTGGACAGAACCTTATGGATTTAATGTTAAAACTTCTTCAAGATCCACAAAGAAAACTTCCTATTAATAAAATTGTTTTAAAGGCTCAACTTCAAACTAGAATGTCAACCCTTGCCAAAAAAGGATTAATCCATCCTATATAAGGAGTGCTATACATCCTAAACTTACCTGAACTTCAAAAATTGCTAATTCCTGGGTAAATTGTATAGTTCACGCAGAAATACCCAAAAATAATTGATTAAGGTTTAACAGCTTAGTCGAACTCATCCTATAATAAAATTTTTTCTCCAAATAGGAGGAAAATATTCGGAATTTTTCTATGATAGCTTCCAGTTATGGGGAGTATTTTTATATTAAATTTTTAAACCAAAAATAAAATATGGGATTATGTTAATTTTTTTAAGCAGGAAATTTATAATCAAATTTAGGTTTCAATGTTTTTTTAGAATAATAATACTAAGGATTTGTCATTATAATGGTAAAAAAGTAATATTCTATAGTCTGAGATGAGGAGATATTAATTTTTTTTTAGTAAAACGATTTAGTATATTGTACTATTAATGGATGATTTAGAACTGTTTCGTAGACCTATAACATGTTTTTGGTAGCGATAAAGTCAAAAGATTATCAGGAAAATGAAGTGCAGGTTTATTTAAGTTTTTCCAGTTCTTTGGCCGTCAATTCGCCGACGCAGGAAGTGAAAGTCTGGAATTATAACGAAAATGACCTCGATATTTTAAAGGTAGGTACCACAGAGCAACCAGTTTTAGAAAAGAAGGGGGCGATATTCGAATAGATTGGCACATGGAGCCAAAAATATAACCTTGCATGGGATACAATTTTAGATTTTGATGCTTTTCCTAAAAGCATATAAAAAAGGGATATTAATTATTATCTCACAAAACAGAATGAATTTGGACTGCCATTAGATAGCAGGAAAAATTACTAAAAATATGACTGGGTACTATGGACAGCAACATTAGCGGATAAAAAAAAGGATTTTGAAGTTTCGATTGCGCCAATATGGAAATATGCCAATGAAACTAATAACTGGGTGCCAATAAGTGAGTGGCACGATACAATGGACGCCCATGTGATGAATTTTAAAGCTAAATCTGTGGTTGGAGGTTATTTTATGCAACTTTTAAAATGGAAAATGACCCATAAATAAAATTTGAAAACTATGGTTACATTCAAAATAATTTAGCTAAAATTTTTATGATGGCCTTTCTTTCATCTTGTAGTAAGGATGACAAAAAATCCCCTCCCCTTTATTGAGGCCGGCGAAAAAAGGAGAAGTAAATCTTTATACATCTGAAGAACCTACGTTGGCATTTGACTCCTTTAATAATGTTTATTACCACCAGAATGCCGGGATGTATAATGCCACTTCAGAAAAAAATGAGATGGCCGTAGGTTGGACACAGGCTATTATGTTTAGAGATTACAATGTTTCTGCTCCAATTCTTTCTATTCAATCCTATGAAGCCAGTAGTGGAGTAGAAATTTTGCAGGTTTGCCCCCCTGAGGAATAAAAAAACACTCTCTCGAAATCTGAAGCTGCGAAGGTTTTAATATTTGAAATTGAATATGGAAATTACTTCAACCTGAATTTATTGCTAATTAACATTCAACTATGAAAGCGAAAATATTTTTTAAAAAAAATGCAATTCTTCTTATTTATATCAGTCTATTATCCGCTTTCTCAATTAGTTGTAAGGAAGGGAATACCAGTTCTAGGACTTCAGAAGGAAAATCTGATACCATAAGGGAAAAAACTGCTTTTCAAACTAGTAGTCCATGGATGTCGGAGATTGATGTACGATCTGATATTGCCATCGTTTATGGTATCAATGGGAATCCATCTGACGGTAGACAAAAAATAACATTTGAAGAGCGTGTAAAATCCTGGAAAGATCATGGCTATAATGCCCATTTTATGACTGGAATTGCCTGGGGAGCCTATGAGGATTATTTCTTAGGGGAATGGGATGGTAAGAATCATCTTGGCGAGGGACAAGTCCAAATGAATGGGGATACCATATGGCACGGAAGGAATATTCCCTATATAGTCCCTATTAATTCCTTCATTGAATATATGAAAACGGAGGTTATCGAAAGGGTTATTGATGCCGGTATAAGTTCAATTTATCTTGAGGAACCAGAATTCTGGTCGAGGGCTGGATATAGTAGTGCTTTTAAAAAGGAGTGGCAAAAATATTACGGTTTTCCATGGCGGGCACAGCATGAATCCGCTGAAAACACCTGGCTTGCCAATAAATTAAAATATAATTTATATTATAATGCGATTAAGGAAGTCTCCTCCTATGCGAAGGAATATGGAATAAAAAATGGAATGGATATCAAAGTTTATATTCCAACCCATTCTTTGGTAAATTACTCATCCTGGCAGATTGTAAGTCCTGAAGCAAGTCTTTCATCTCTACCTGGAATTGATGGGTATATTGCTCAAGTATGGACAGGAACTTCAAGAGAACCTATATACTTTAATGGTGAAGTAAAGGAACGAACATTTGAAAATGCATTTTTAGAATATGGTTCCATGGTTTCTATGACCGCCCCTACAGGAAGAAAGATGTTTTTTCTAACTGATCCCATCGAAGACAGAAGGAAAACCTGGGAGGATTACAAGATAAATTATCAGGCAACTTTTACAGCACAATTGTTATATCCAACGGTTGCAAATTATGAAGTTATGCCCTGGCCCGAAAGAATATACACAAAGCCATATCAAGTAGCTGATACAGATGAAAAGATTCTAATTCCTCAAAATTATTCAACCCAGATGCAAATTATGATTAATTCACTTAATCATATGCCATTATCTAAAAACCAAGTAAGCGGTACCAGCGGAATAGGTGTTTTAATGGGAAACTCTTTGATGTTCCAGCGTTTTCCAATCCACGACGGTTTTGAAGACCCGAAATTCTCCAATTTTTATGGACAAACTCTTCCTCTTTTAAAGAGAGGGATACCAGTTCAAACTGTTCATATGGAGAACCTTTCCTATGACGCCACCCTGAAAGGCATCAAGGTTTTAGTAATGAGCTATTCAAATATGAAACCTACATCCCCACAAGTTCATGAAGATTTGGCAAAATGGGTCAAGGATGGCGGAGTCCTGGTTTTTGTGGGCAGAGATGATGACCCTTATCAATCTGTACAGGAATGGTGGAATACCAAAGGAAATAGTTACACAACTCCATCCCAACATTTCTTCGAAGTCCTTAAAATAAAACCATCAGCAAATTCGGAAAAATTTGATGTAGGAAAGGGAGTTGTTTATCTGCTAAGACAAAATCCTAAAGAATTTGTCCTTAACCCAAATGCAGATTCCGGTTATCTTCAACTCGTGCAAAAGGCTTATAAGGAAGCAGGAGAGGGAGATTTAGAATTAAAGAATAATCTCTATCTGCAAAGGGGGCCGTATGAGATAATTTCTGTTATGGAAGAAAGTGTTAGCGAGGAACCATTTATAGCGGAGGGACCAGTAATAGATCTTTTTGACCCTGAGTTACCTGTGCTTTCAGAAATAACGGTTGAACCTGGGCAGCAGGCATTTCTGTACAATTTAGATCAAGTAGAAAATAAAATGCAACCTCAGGTTTTAGCTTCTGCTTCCAGGATATACGATGAAGAGAGGGAAGGTAAAAGTTATACTTTTACTTGTAAAAGTCCTTCCAATACAATTAATAGTATGCGTGTTTTGTTACCCGCTCACCCAAAGGAAACAGCGGTTATGAACAACAGGGGAGAAGATGTTTCAAATCTTAAATCCTCATGGGATGCTAAATCTAATACTTATTACTTGAATTTTAAAAACAGTCCTGAGGGGATTAATGTGAAGTTAGTGTGGTGATATCAGCTTTTATAATGTAAAAAAAATTCTTTTTCTGAAATGGTAAACTGCTCAGTTTCGAATGGGGGAATTAAAGAAAAGAGTAACCGGGAATTTAAGAAGATTAAAATTGGAAAACCTAAATTAGGTAAGATAGGGATGAATTGAAATAGAAAATAAAGGCTTTAAAAATAAAAATTCCCATATAGGGGAAATGAAATGTTATAAAGCGGGAGGATATGCAGAAGGCATTGATGCTGAATCTTCTATATGTTAAAATAAAATGACATTCTCAAGATGAAAAATAAATTATTCATAAAGGCAATTAAGCTATTATTACTCGCCGTTTTACTCTGTTGCCATTCCATAACCTACAGTCAGGATTTATTGAATGTGGCCGTGGTGGGCTTGAGCCACGACCATGCCCATGTGATTATGAATGAATATAAGCAGGAAAAAGTACACATCATTGGAATAGCCGAAACTGATAGAAATTTAATTGACCGCTATAAAAAAACCTACCACCTTCCAGAGTCCCTATTTTTTAATGATATCGAAACTATGTTGAAAAATATAAAGCCGGATGCGGTTTTGGCTTATAATCCTATTTCAGAACATCTAAAGGTAGCTGAGGTTTGCCTACCCATGAAGGTGCCTTTAATGGTTGAAAAACCACTGGCCATAAATACCAAACAAGCTCAGCTAATGGCAAAACTCTCCCGTGAGAACAATACACCTCTTTTAACAAATTATGAAACTACCTGGTACGCCAGTAATCAAGCCATAAAACATATGGTTGAGTCAGACGGTTTTGGTGAAATTAAAAAGATGATTGCCAAAGATGGTCATCAGGGTCCACGGGAAATTGGCTGTAGCCCAGAATTTCTGGCCTGGCTTACCGGTCCAAAAAAGAATGGTGGTGCCCTTATGGATTTTGGATGTTATGGGGCCAACCTAATGACTTGGCTTCAGGAAGGAAAGCGGCCCATTGCCGTCACAGCAGTAACACGAAATTTAAAACCTGGAATGTATCCAAAAGTAGAAGATGATGCAATTATTATTTTGGAGTATGAAAACGCAACTGGTATAATTGAAGCTTCTTGGGATTGGCCATATGGCATTAATGATTTTCGGGTATATGGCACTGATAGGTCATATCACGCTGTAGACGGGAATACTCTTTTGGAAAATAGCACCCACACCGAATCTAAACCTATAGAGTTAACCGAAAATCATTACCACGACCACTTATCATATTTAAAAGCGGTACTGACAGGAAAGGTAAAGGCAGAAAATGACCTTTCTTCACTTTCCAACAATCTCATTGTGGTAGAAATTTTGGAAGCGGCTCGGAAGTCATAAAAGAGGGAAAACGTATTGAACTATAACCTTAAAATATTGACAAACAAGCTTTTTTGACCATTCAATTTAAAAACATAAACCTGTAAAAAAAAACGATGAAATCTAAAATTATAATCATCTACTTATTATTAACAACTCTAAATTCTTGGGCAACAAACCAAGGTCCAATAAAGGATTTAGTACAATATGTTAACACTCTCCAGGGAACCAATTCTAAACATGAACTTACCCGTGGTAATACCTATCCTACTACTGCTTTGCCATTTGCAATGAATACGTGGACACCTCAAACAGGGAGAAATGGGGACGGTTGGAAATATCAATATTTTAAAGATTCTATTCGTGGTTTCCAGCAGGCTCATCAGTGTAGTTCCTGGTCAAATGATTATGCTGTTTTTTCCCTTATGCCAGAAACAGGAAAACTGGTGCTGGATGATAGCAAAAGAGCTGCAAAATTTAGTCATGATAAGGAAATAGCAAAACCACATTATTATAAGGTGGAGCTGGAAAATAAAATTACTACAGAAATGTCACCAACGGAACGGGGCATTCATATCAGGTTTACTTTTCCTGAAAATCAAGATGCATTTATTGTGTTGGACGGTTACACAGGGCTAAGTAGAATAATTATAGATCCCAAGAATCAAAGAATTACAGGTTATGTGAAAAATGGAAGAGGTATGCAAAGTTTTGACGATTTCAGGAACTACTTTGTTATAGAGTTTGATCAGCCTTTTATAACTGAAGGGACCTGGGAGAACGGGAACGGAGAGCAATGGGAAGATAAACTATCTGGAGAAGGCGAAGGTTTTGGTGCTTACATTCAATTTAAGGAAGGGCAAAGTGTGCAAGCCAAAATAGCATCTTCGTACATTAGTTCAGAACAGGCTCAATTAAATTTGAAAAATGAATTAGGTAGTTTTAACACTTTAGAGGATACAAAAGCTGCAGCAAAAAAAATATGGAATGCCCATCTTAATAAGATCGTGGTTGAAGGAGGAACCGAAGAGCAGATGAAGACTTTTTATTCCTGCTTTTTTAGGGCCAGCCTTTTCTCAAGAAAATTCTATGAAATTAATGCGAAAGGGAAGCCATACTATTACAGTCCTTACGATGGTAAGATCCATGACGGTTATATGTATACCGACACTGGATTTTGGGATACTTTTCGTGGCCAATTTCCATTGAACGCGCTGCTATATCCCGAAATGCAAGGAAGATACGTCGCAGCTTTGCTTGATGCACAGGAACAGTGCGGCTGGCTTCCCTCCTGGTCTTTTCCCAGTGAAGCCGGAAGTATGATAGGTAATCATGCTATTTCTCTCCTCGCAGATGCCTGGGCTAAAGGAATAAGAACTTTTGATCCTGAGCAGGCTCTAAAGGCATATTACCATGAAGTTACAAACAAAGGCCCCTGGGGACCGGCTAATGGAAGACATGGGTGGAAAGAATATTTCACTTTAGGCTATGTGCCATATCCCGATTATGGAGAGGCAACGGCCAAAACATTAGAATATGCTTATGATGATTTTTGTGGTTATACTCTTGCTGATATGACAGGTAACGACTTCTACAAGAATGTTTTCAAGCGCCAAATGTATAACTACAAAAATGTCTTTGATCCTGAAGTTGGTTTCATGAGAGGCAGGCAAAAAAATGGGGAATGGGTTCCAGATTTTGATTCTTTTGAATGGGGTGGTCCCTTTACTGAAGGTAACGCCTGGCACTACCTGTGGTCTGTTTTTCAAGATACCCAGGGATTAATTGATTTAATGGGAGGAGAGGAGAGATTTAACGCGAAATTGGATTCTGTATTTTCGGTTCCAAATACTGTAAACGTAGGAACTTATGGTGGTATGATCCATGAGATGGCCGAAATGCAAATGGCCGATTTGGGACAATATGCTCATGGAAACCAGCCTATTCAGCATATGATATATCTTTATAACTATTCGGGAGCTCCATGGAAAGCTCAAAGCCATGTTCGGGAGGTAATGGAAAAACTCTATAATTCAACTGAAAATGGATATCCAGGGGATGGGGATCAGGGTCAAACTTCTTCCTGGTATGTATTGAGCGCGTTGGGATTTTATAGCGTGACCCCCGGGACGGATCAATATGTTTTTGGAAGCCCAATTTTTGAAAAGGCCACTATTACCTTGGAGAATGGGAATAAGTTTGTTGTAAACGCCAAAAACAACAATAAACAAAACGTTTATATTGAATCTGCCTTTTTAAATGGAAGTCCATATTCAAAAAATTACATTAGGTATAAAGACATAACCGAAGGAGGAGAAATTGGGATGCAAATGAGTAGTCAACCCAACAAAACAAAAGGTACAAAAAATACGGATAACCCCTTCTCATTATCCGTTGATTCCTTAAGTTTCAAGCACTAATTAATCACCTAAAATTAGACTAATGAAAATCAACCTTGTTTTTTGAACATTTATTCTTTTTTCCCTCTCTGTGATAGCACTGGAAAAGGAAACTTTTTCAAAAGTTGAATACACCCTCATTTTTTCTAAATGAAGATCCAAATTTTAATCCTGAAGTAAAAGCTGGATTAATCAAGACTTTCTTTCTGGTCTACCCAAAAAAGGTTAAAGATTTAAATCCAAAAGCCCTTAAAACATTGGAGATAAAAATAGTCACCGCTTATATCGGTGTTGCTTATCCTATTAATGGGAAAATAACTATAAGTTCTAAATATTTACGTAAAAAACCACAAGATTTTGATGTAATCGCTCATGAGGTTATGCACATCGTTCAGGCTTATCCCAATAACAGTGGTCCAGGATGGTTGACAGAAGGCATTGCAGATTACGTCCGTTACAAATATGGCAATGATAATAAAAGTGCAGGATGGTCCTTGCCAGATTATACTGCATCAGATTATTACACTCAGAGTTATCTGGTAACAGCTCGGTTTTTACTTTGGGCTACCCAGAAATTTGGTGCAGATCTCGTGGTAAAACTGGATCTGCATCTTAGGGAAAAAACTTATACTTCTGAACTTTGGATAAAATATACCAATAAAACATTGGATGAACTTCGGGATACCTATAGCAAAGATCCCGAGATATCCTAGGAGGCAACAATTCTTAAATAAATACTTAAATGAGCGTAAAAAAAATAGACGGGGCAGTAATGCTTTTCTCAGGATTTGTAGCTATTTCCTGTTCATCTGGCGAGGCCGCAAAAGATCATGCAGCGGAAAAGTGTGTGGTTATCGAAACTCCCGATGAGGATGAAGCCGATGCCCCTTGGTTATAACCCGCCCAAACTTCAATATATATATATTATAATAGGATAAGTATCCAAACCCGACTATAAATCACATTCAAGATGCACAACACCATTTATATCGAGATTGTTGTGCTTTCTATTGCAACGGTTTTTGCATCTTCAATTTCCAAGACCATGAACCTATAATTACCAAAATTAGTGTGATGCATTCGAAAAAAATAATTTTTTCATTGGCAATAGGTTAAAAGCTTATAAATAAATCGATTTAGCAAATAGACTGTTTGTTTTCTTCCAATCTTTTAAATCCATCATAAACAGTAAGGATGTGTAGTGATTCCATTTTTAATCGTGATCCCAAAAATGTTAAAATTCGGATTTTATAAAAAATAGTCAAAAAAATATCTTTTATAACTAAAACGATTTAGTAAATTTAATATTTATATAATGCAATATAGACTGCCGTTTTAATGAGTCCACAATTAAGATTAGAAGGAATTATATTTTACATCATACTGAATTAATTTTCAATTAGTTGGTTAAATCATTTGTGAAGCGGCACATTGTTTTATGAGGAAGAAATTTTTGATAATAATTAAATTCTTAGGGAGCTAAGATGGAATACTTTTACTTTTAAGATCGTCACAATGCAAAGAAGAAAATTTATACGAAATACTGCTTTATTTGGAGGTTTAACAATGATTGATCCATTTTCCATAACTGCGAATACTTCATTCAAAGAATTTCCTGTGGTACGTGTTGCCATGGGAGAAAGAAATTTTGGGAGTAAGGTTATTGAGGAAGCAATTAAGGAGTTTCAAAAGAAGGTAAAAGATAAAGAGTTGGGCTGGCTTTTCAACAACTGCTTTCCAAATACACTCGATACTACCGTAACCTATTCGGAAACTAATGGGAAACCAGATACTTATGTGATTACTGGTGACATTGATGCGATGTGGTTAAGAGACAGCTCTGCCCAAGTATGGCCTTATATGGTATTTGCAAAAGAGGATATTAAACTCAGGCATTTAATAGCGGGAGTTGTAAACAGACAAACGGAACAAATTCTAAAAGATCCTTATGCGAATGCGTTTTATGATGATCCTAATAAAGAAGGAGAATGGACTTCAGATTTGACCGATATGAAACCGGGGGTTCATGAGCGTAAATGGGAAATAGATTCCTTGTGTTATACCATTAGACTCGCATACAACTACTGGAAAACAACCGGGGATACTTCACCCTTTGATGCGCAATGGGAGAAAGCCATAAAGTCTATTTTAAAAGTTTTCAAGGATGAGCAAATGAAAGAGGATAGGGGGGAATACTCTTTTCAAAGAGAGACCGCGAAAGCGACAGATACAAGAGCCTTACACGGATATGGTTACCCTGTAAAACCTGTAGGATTGATTTGTTCTGCCTTCAGGCCAAGTGATGATGCTACTGTTTTTTCATTTTTAATACCTTCAAATTTCTTTGCCGTAGTAAGCCTGCGGCAGGCAGCAGAAATGCTGAAAGCTATTTCCAATGATTCTGATACAGCCGGGAAACTAGTGGAATTAAGTAATGAAGTGGAAAAGGCCCTACAAGAACACGCGATTGTTAATCATCCTATTCACGGTGATATTTATGCATTTGAAATTGATGGCTATGGAAACCACCTCTTAATGGATGATGCTAATGTACCAAGTCTATTATCATTACCATATTTAGATGCTATCGATCTATCAGACCCGGTTTACCAAAACACAAGGAATTTCGTTTGGTCTAAGGAAAACCCATTCTTTTTCCAAGGGAAAGCAGCAGAGGGTATTGGTGGTCCACATGTAGGAATGGATATGATCTGGCCAATGGCAATAACTATGAGAGGTTTGACAAGTAGCAATGAGCGGGTAATTAAAGATTGCATTAATTCATTGAAAGATACTCATGGTGGTACCGGCTTTATGCATGAAACATTTCATAAGGATGATCCAAAAGATTTTTCACGGGAATGGTTCGCCTGGGCAAATACTCTCTTTGGTGAATTGCTTTGGAAAACCTACAAAGAGAAGCCGCATCTTCTTGTTTAAATCCTAAATGAAACTTGAAACAGATTTACATTATTCATGAATTATTTCAGAAAAAGCATATTTTTTATTTTCGTGCTCTTGCTTACATTTTCCTGTAAAACAAAAGAAAACAATGAGGAAGTTGACAAAAGTGGAATAATTGATAAAGACTTTATAAGTTACGTAAATCCATTTATAGGTACAGCTCCTTTAACTGACGTTAAGAGAATTGGTTATACTCCTCCTGAAGACTGGCGGGTATGGGCAGGCCTAACTTATCCCGGTTCTTCTTTACCTAATGCTATGGTTCAGTTAAGTCCAATTACCGAGTACGGAACGGGATCGGGTTACGAATATGAAGATGAGGAGATCCTTGGATTTGCACATACAAATAAAGGCCATTGGAATTTATGTAATATCCCAATCCTTCCTGTATCAGGTGATATAAAAGCACCCTTTAAATCAGCATTTTCCCATCAAAGGGAGGAAGCTTCCCCCGGTTATTACGAGGTGTTTTTAGAGGACTACAAGGTGAATGTAAGGTTAAGTTCTACCTTAAGATGTGGGATCCATGAGTATAGTTATGAAAATAATACGGACCGAAAGGTTCTTTTTGATTTGGGTAAAGCAAACAATAATGTTTCAGATTGGGAAATAAGCTTGAAGGGAAATAAGGAGATTCAGGGTTTTCAAAGGGTTGGAAGGGATAAAATTCATTTTTTTGCAAGGCTTAACTACTCGGTGGAAAAGCTGGAAACAGTTAAAATGGGGGAGAGTGGCGGTTATTCCATAGTTCATCTTAAAAATGAGGGAGATGGTCCTGTCTTATTAAAAATAGGTCTTTCCTATGTGAGCATTGAAAATGCTTCGGAAAATCTGGAGAAGGAAATAGGCTCGCTATCTTTTGATGAAATTCATCAGAAGGGTAAAGATACCTGGAATCAATTACTTTCAAAAATCGAGGTTAAGGGTGGAACTGATAAAGAAAACGAACTTTTTTATTCTTGCTTTTACCGGTCTTTTCTATGGCCTGCTTTAAGAAGTGATATAAATGGAGAATTCAAAGATGTTGAAGGAGAAATAAGAAATGAAGAATTTAAGTACTATACGAATCCTTCCTTATGGGATACCTATAGGAATAAATTGATTTTATTGGGCATAATATCACCTGAGGTAACCCAAGACATAATAAAGTCACTTCTGGACAAGGGTGAAAAAACAGGGTTTATTCCAACATTTTTCCATGGTGATCATGCGGCTCCTTTTATCACAGGCTCATATTTAAGAGGGCTAAAAGATTTTGATGTGCAAAAAGCATATTCGTTATTATTAAATAATGCTTATAAAGAAGGTGGAACCAGGCCATATATTAAGGAATATATTAAGAACGGATTTATTTCTGACCCTGAGATTGAAAATCCTCACGTTGAAACAAAAGGCAAGGCCGGTGTGTCTAAAACCCTTGAATATGCTTATGACGATTATTCCTTAGCACTTCTGGCAAATGAACTTAAAGATAAAGAGCATTATCAAGATTTAATAAAGAGATCAAAAAATTATAAGAACGTTTTTGATACTTCTACTAATTTTATGCGGGGACGATTGGACAACGGAGATTGGATTAGCCCCTTTGATCCTCAATACCCTTATTATGAATATATGTATAGGGAAGGAAATGCATGGCAATTGTCTTTTTATGTGCCACATGATATGCCTGGATTGGTAGACCTCTATGGTGGTAAAGAGAGGTTCGAAGAAAAGCTAGACTCCCTTTTTACACTTCCGTGGAACCCTGATCATATTGCCAGAAATGTTTCTAGCTTTATTGGGCAATATTGTCACGGGAATCAACCAGATCACGAGGCTCCCTTTTCCTATTATTTTGTAGATAAACCTGAAAAATCCCAAGCAATAATAGATAATATTTTAGAAAATTTCTATGGAATAGGTGAGGAGGGAATTGCGTTATCTGGGATGGATGATGCAGGAGAAATGTCTTCCTGGTACGTATTTAGTGCACTTGGTTTATATCCATTATCTCCAGCGGATGCTGAATACCTTATTACAGTACCTGTTTTTGATGAAGTAAGGTGGAAAACGGGGAAAGATAGGGAATTGGTAATCTTAAAACCTAATGAAGGAAGAAAATTAAAAGGTATAAAAATTAATAAGAGACTGGAGGAAAGATATTTTATATCTCACGATTTATTCAAAAATGGAGGAGAAATCGAGGTTTTGACAGAATAAATAATATTATTAAAAAACATTTATTTTAATAACCCCATATAAAAATAATTAAACTTAGAAAAAGGTCTAATAAATAAGTGGCGGTTATATTTTTGAAAATTCAATTCTCAACTGTATTTCTGCTTGACCAATTATCTTTGATTTACAACATATATATATAAAATGAGTCACCTTAATGACAAACGTATTGTAATGACCTTAGATGCAGGGGGAACTAATTTTGTTTTTTCTGCCTTACAAGGTGGGGAAGAGATTATTTCTCCTATTAAATTACTTTCTAATTCCTCAAACCTTGATCTTAGTTTGAAGACGATTATAAGAGGATTTAAATTAGTAAAACAACTACTTCCCGAAGAACCGGTTGCAATCAGCTTTGCCTTTCCCGGTCCAGCTGACTATCAAAATGGGATAATAGGGAATTTGCCCAATTTTTCCTCGTTTAGGGGTGGGGTTGCTTTAGGTCCAATGTTAGAAAATATTTTCGAAATTCCAACTTTTATTAATAATGATGGAGACCTGTTTACATATGGAGAATCTGTTGCTGGGATCTTACCTGCGATTAATAATGCCTTAAAGAAAAAGGGTGTCGAGAAAGAGTATAAAAATCTTTTTGGAATAACACTTGGTACTGGCTTCGGAGGGGGAATGGTGGTAAATAAAAATATAGCCCATGGGGATAATTCGGCAGGCGGAGAAATATGGCTTATGTGCAATTTCATCACTCCACATTTAATAGCTGAAGAAGGGGTAAGTATTAGAGCAATTCAGCGGGTGTACAGCAAAATTGCTGGTGTCAAAATTCTTCATACTCCCAGGAAATAAAGAAGCCGCTATTTCTGCTTTTGAAGAAATGGCTGTAGTAATTGGAGAATCTTTAGCAAATGCAATTACTTTGTTTGATGGGCCGGTAGTAATTGGAGGGGGAATATCTGCAGCTTCTGATTTTATCGTGCCGAAGATAGTAGATCATTTAAATGGCTCAATAGAAAATCAAAAGGGAGAAAAAATGCCCAGACTAGTTTCAAAAGCATACAATCTTGAAGACCCAGTTTCCTTTGAGAGCTTTATAAATTGGGAGGCGAAAAAAATAAAAATTCCTTTTTGTGATAAAGAAATAAACTATAATTCAGATAAAAGAATTCCTATAGGTATTTCCCGACTGGGAACAAGCGAAGCTATTTGTTTTGGAGCTTATGTATTTGCTTTAAATTCTTTGAATAGAAATAATAAACCTTCAGTTTAAAAAAAAAGGCAATAAAAGTAATCTACTCTCTTCTCCTATTTTGATGAATACAACTCCTTATTAGGTTCACTTGTCATGTAAAACCTTAATTCTCCGCCATTCATAATATCGCTATGCGTAATTGAAGGCTTGTTTAATACTTTACCATTCAATTCTACTTTATCCACAAACACATTAACATCAGATTGATCCTCGGCAATTATTTTAAAAGTATTTCCGTTCTCCAGATTGAGTATCGCCTCTTTCATTGCCGGACTACCCAATGCATAATTTTCCGATCCCGGTGCTACAGGATAAAATCCCATGCTACTAAAAATATACCACGCACTCATTTGACCAAAATCGTCATTTCCCCCAAGACCATCAGCACCGGTTTGATACATTTTTTTCAATATCATTCTGATTTTATCCTGAGATTTCCAAGGTGTATTGGTCCAGTTGTATAAATATGCTATATGATGGGATGGTTCATTCCCGTGTACATAATTACCTATAATTCCTTCACGCGAAATATCTTCTGTATTGGCAAAATATTTATCAGGTAAATCCATAGTGAAAAGCGAATCCAGGTGTTTTGAAAAGCGTTCTTTTCCACCCATCATTTCAATCATATCAGCAGGATTATGGGGAACATAAAGGCTGTAATTCCAGGAATTACCTTCAATAAATCCCTGTCCATGGGTATCTAAGGGATCAAATCCTTTTTTAAAACTACCATCACTAAGTTTTGGCCGCATAAAACCCGATTTTGAATCGAAAACATTTTTATAATTTTCCGCTCGTTTACTGAATTCTTTGTAGATATCTTTTTTTCCTAATTTTTTTGCTGCTTGTGCTATGGCCCAATCATCGTAGGCATATTCTAAAGTTTTGGAAACAGATGCCCCGTTTTTATCTTCCGGAACGTACCCCATATCCATATAATATCCCAATCCATCATAATAGCGGGTACGAGCGGTTTGAATACATGCTTCCAGAGCATGCTCTGTATCAAAACCAGTGTTTCCCTTTACAATGGCATCGGCTATTACTGAAACACTATGGTAGCCTATCATACACCAGTTTTCGTTGGCATAGTGTGACCATACAGGAAGCATAGGATGCACACTTTGATCATAATGAACCATCATGGACTTTATCATATCTTGATTTCGATCAGGCTGTAATATATTAAACAATGGATGTAAAGCTCTATAAGTGTCCCAAAGCGAAAAACTTGTATAATTTGTAAAATCTTCAGCCTGATGAATATTCATATCCAATCCACGATACTTGCCATCTACATCAATATATTCGGTAGGACCTAAAAAAGCATGGTACATAGCGGTATAAAAGCTAACCTTTTCTTCATTAGAATTCATTTCAACAATTACTTTGTTCAATTCCTTATTCCATAGTTCTCGACTCTCTTTTTTTACCTTTTCAAAATCCCAATCTGGAATTTCTTCTTTCATATTATTGATAGCACCTTCAGTACTTACAGGTGAAATAGCAAATTTTATTTTTATTTTCTCGTCCTCTTTGGTTTTAAAATCAAAATATATTCTTATTTCCTCGCCTGCCATTTCAGGAAAATTTTCAGATTGATCAAATTTCCTCCAGAATCCTTTATAAACATTTTCATCATAGTTCTTCTGTCCATATTTAATGAATGGTTTGTTAAAAGACATTGCAAAAAATACTTTCCTTGTTTTGGCCCAACCATTGGTTTGTCTGTAACCGGTTACTAAGGTGTCATTTTCAATACGAACAAAAGTCCAAACATTTTTTTCGTCATAATTGTAAATTCCAGACATAAGATCTAACACAATATGTGCATTATCCGATTCAGGAAATGTATATTGGTGCATACCCACACGCGTAGAAGCTGTGAGTTCTGCTTTAATATTATAGTCATCCAATAGAACATTGTAATATCCAGGCTCGGCATTTTCATTTTCATGAGAAAATCGGGAGCGATAGCCGTTATCAGGCTTATTGGCCGTACCTGGATTTAATTGCAATTTTCCAACTGTAGGCATAATCAGGAAATCCCCAAGATCGGAATGACCTGTTCCGCTAAAATGAGTATGACTAAAACCTACAATAGTTTTATCACTATATTGGTAACCAGCGCAGTATTTATAAACATCAGGATTGTAATGTCCATCAACAGAATATGGAATAGTATCTGTGTCGGGACTTAATTGTATACTCCCAAAGGGTAGGGTGGCACCGGGATAGGTGTGGCCCATTTTTGCTGTCCCAATCATTGGATCCACATATTGAGCGAGATCTAATTTTGTATTACTTTCAATTGTTTGCTGTGCTTGCCCAATCCAACAAAAGTTGAGTAAAGCAAGCAAACAGATGTATTTTTTACTGTTATTATTTAACATAATTTGTTTTTTAAAGATTTGTTCATTCGGTTAAAAACATCAGGACCTTCTTTGATTGCCATTATATGACCGTATTGATTTTTGAGAAGTACTTCCTGTCCCATAATTCTTCCTTTGACCAAGCGTAGTCGAATTATGCTTTCCCCCGAAGACTGGTAAGTAATATGTCTCCTTTCATATTTGGAAAAACATCTGAATTATAAAAAATTAATTTGGGAATGGCAATAGATTGGGTGTATTCAACTAGAAGTGAAATCATTCTTTTTTTTAGTATCAGTATGATGCATGATTCGCCAACCATAGTTTGCAGATTTTAGTATTAATCTCGTCTCCACCTGTTGGTCCGTGTTAAAAATCAAAAATATTAATCCCAAAATATAAGAATGTATATTCTTATATTTTGGGATGCTGCTCATAAATTGTCCATTGTTGTAATTTACTTCCATTTTTATTTGAAAGAGTAATATTCGAATTGACGATTCCATATTCATCCGAAGGGGTGATATATAGGTCTGTCCCTTTTAACCTGATTAAATAAACGTCCTTCTCAACCGGAATAAATTCAAATAGTTCATTCCCTTGATTTGAAATTAAAACTTGTTGTTCTAACTCAGTGCCATCAACCAGGTTTTGATTTACCGGTTGAAATGTTTTACCAGAGAATAAATTCTTAAGTTGATAGCTTTGTTCTGAAACATGAATAAAATCCCATGTAGCACATTTCCGGTTAACAACAGAATAGGACACCAATGGAGTTCCATTTTTTTGGTTTGCATCCTTCATTCTTAAAAGCAAACCAGTTTGCATGTTTTTAATGGCATAAGTACCTTGAATTTCCTGAGAGAACAATGCGGAAAATGAAAGTAAGAATATCAAACCGATTAAATACCGGTAAAAATGTATTTTCATTGTAATCTTTTTAGCTGATTAGATTTGAAAAATAATTTTAAATGTACACTGTTTTCTTCAATAAAGCCGCAATCTTGCACTTATGTTACTAAAGTAACCAGTTCTATTAATATCTATTGAACTATTCGTTGGACAGTGAATAAGGAACATCTTCCTTATTTATACCTCTGGCTTTATTTGGAGAGTCAGTCATTTCAAAATCTATTATAGCACCTTTCATGAGTTCTTTGTGGCTTAACCAATTTTTGGAATAATTTTTTCCGTTTAAGCTCATTTTCTGAATATATTTATTTGTTTTGCTATTTTCAGGGGCATTTATAATAACCTCATTCCCATTTTGTAGCTGAAGTGTTATTTTTTTAAATAGGGGAGCTCCAAGTACATATTGATCTGTGGCAGGTGCAACAGGATAAAACCCAATGGCCGAAAATACATACCATGAAGAAGTTTGCCCGTTATCTTCATCCCCACAATAACCATCTGGGGTGGGTTGATACATTCGGTTCATGGTTTCTCTTGCCCAATATTGGGTTTTCCATGGCTGACCGGCATAATTATATAAATAGATCATATGTTGAATAGGTTGATTTCCGTGTGCATATTGGCCCATATTGGCAATTTGCATTTCCCGAATCTCGTGAATAACACCTCCATAATAGCTATCATCAAAAACAGGAGGCAAGGTAAAAACCTTATCTAATTGTTTTACAAAATTTTCTTTTCCTCCAATAAGATCGATTAATCCCTGCATATCATGAAAAACAGACCAGGAATAATGCCAGCTGTTTCCTTCGGTAAAAGCATCCCCCCATTTAAAGGGATTGAACGGAGCCATAAATTCCCCATCCTTATTTTTTCCCCGCATCAAATTCGTTTCCGAATCAAAGAGATTCTTGTAATTTAGGCTGCGTTTTTTATAGAGTTCAATATCCTTTTTCGGTTTGTTTAGGGCTTTTGCCAATTGATAAATAGTGAAATCATCATATGCATATTCCAAGGTTCTTGCCGCATTTTCATTTATTCCTACATTGTATGGAACATAACCCAGCTCATTATAAAATTTCACGCCGGCACGTCCTACGGCGGTCATCGGTCCTTCGTTATTAGCGCCGTGGATTAAAGCCTCATATAAATTTTCTATATCATAATCATAAGCTCCATCACTTTTTAGGTAGGCATCTGCAACTACTGAAGCAGAATTATTTCCCACCATTACATTTCGAAGCCCAGGACTGGCCCATTCCGGTAACCATCCGCTTTCATCATAAGCATTGGATAAGCCTTCCTGCATTTGTGCATTTAATTCGGGGTACATTAAATTAAGAAAGGGAAAAAGGGATCGGAAGGTATCCCAAAACCCGGTATCGGTAAACATATATCCCGGTTTAACTTCACCATTATAGGGGCTATAATGAACAACTTCACCATTTTCGTCATATTCAAAGAATTTTCTGGGAAAAAGTAGAGAACGGTAAAGGCAGGAATAGAAAGTCTTTATCTGGTCGGGAGTTCCGCCCTCTATTTTAATCCTGCTCAATTCCTTGTTCCAGGTTTCTTTACCTTTTTCTTTTAATTCATCGAAATTGTCCAATCCAATTTCTTCCAGATTTCTTTCTGCCTGCTCATAACTTATAAAAGAAGATGCTACTTTCACATTTACAATTTCTCCTTTACTTGTTTTAAAGCCGATTACAGCACCAGCGTGATTAGCTTCGGTTTCCAGGGATGCACTCAAGGTAGAATCACTGAAAGTTTTTGAAAGTTCAAATTCTTTATCAAAAATTACTACGAAATAGTTTTTGAAGTTATCAGGAACTCCTCCACTGTTCTTAGTCGTGTAACCAATAATTTTGTTTTCTTCAGGAATTATCTTGACATAGGAACCATTATCAAAAGCATCAATAACTACAAAAGAACTATCTGTTTCGGGAAAGGTAAACCTAAAACGGGCGGCCCTTTCCGTAGGTGTGATTTCAGTAGTTACATCGTGATCTGCAAGATAAACGCTATAATAATAGGGAGTAACGGTTTCAGCCTTGTGAGAAAACCAACTCTGTCTTTCCTCTTCCTTAAAGCGTAATGTTCCAGTGACTGGCATCAGGGAAAATTGTCCATAATCATTCATCCAGGGAGAGGGCTGATGGGTTTGCTTAAATCCTTTAATTTTGTTAGCATCATAGGTATAGGCCCAACCATTTCCCATTTCTCCGGTTTGTGGAGTCCAGAAATTCATTCCCCAGGGCCTTGCGATTGCGGGATAAACGTTTCCATTGGAAAGGCTACCGTTGGAGTCTGTTCCTATAAGGGGATTTACCCAATCTATGGGGTCTCCTACTTTATCAATTTGCACATTTTGTGCCCGAGTTAGCTGTGTTAAGGCAATTATTGCCATTATAGCGAATGTTTCTTTTTTCATATATAGGGTAAAATTTAATTGTTCTTTAATTGAATCTAATTCTTTATTGGATAACTTTTAACTCCAATATGGCTTATTGTAACAGGCTTAATATAGCCTTTTTCATCAAAAAACATTTCTTCCATACAAGTAACCCTTGAATTTTGATCGGTTTCCTCCAGAGGTCTTCTGTGATAAACAATAAAGTATTTGTCTTCCTGTGGAACTTTTATTATTGAATGGTGGCCGGCACCAGTCGCGATTTTGGGGTCCTGTTGCAAAATCTTACCAATACGTTTAAATGGACCCAATGGGGAATCGGCTATGGCATAGGCAACACTGTAATCTGGTCCTGTCCACCCGCCTTCAGACCACATGAAATAATATTTTCCATCTCTTATAAACATAAATGGACCCTCAACATAGTTTTCAGGGGTAATTTCCTTATAAACATCTCCATTTTCAAAAGGGATAAAACCAGTGAAATCATCATTCAATTTGGTGATATTACAGTGGCCCCATCCACCGTAAATGAGGTAGTGCTGGTCATCAATATCTTTAAAAACAAATTGATCTATGGGCTGCGCCCCATTGTGAAACTTATCAATAAGAGGTTTTCCAAGGTAATCTTTATAAGGTCCTTCCGGTGCGGAAGAAACGGCAACACCTATACCCCCCATTTCTTCATCGTTTTGAATATCATTTGCGCCGAAGAAAAGAAAATATTCTTTATTTTTTTCTATAATAGAAGGTCCCCAAACAGCCCTTTTCGCCCATTTTACTGAGGAAGTATCTAATACTCTTTCATGTTTGCTCCAGGTCACTAAATCTGATGAAGAAAATGCGTCAAAAAATACCTGTTCGTTATAAGGGGCAGAGTAGGTTGGGAATATCCAATATTTATTTTTGAAAATTATGCCTTCAGGATCTGCATACCAGCCATTAATAACAGGATTATTTTTATCTGTAATTACATGATTTTGGGCATTTGAAACATTAAATAAAAAAAGAAATGTTACAACAATAAAATATTTCATATAATTTAAATTAGAGGTGTTTTGAATCAAACTTAATAATTTGTTTTATGGATATAAAAAATATTTAAAATCATCTGCCACGAATTAAAATCGGACATTTGAAGTGTATTTATATTCTTAAGTAATCTGATGCTCACTAGGCAAGCTCCAATATAGTCCAAGTTGGATTTTATCGGCTTGGGATACAAATGCTCCTCCATCAAATATGAACAAATTGGGAACATCATGAGCTTGGTTGTATTCATTAACTACAGAAATTTTTGGATTATTTCCCATCCGGGTTGTTCCTTCTTCATGGATTATCCTTTCGGGCTTTTCTAATCCATAATCATTATCAGCTCCCGGTTTGTCTCCTAATGCAATTCCGCCCATGGAGTGAATAATTTCTTCAAAAGTATCCTGCATATGTCTTGCCTGATTTCGTGCTTCGTCAGACTATTTATAATTAAATCTTAGAACAGGTATTCCATATTGATCAACAACATTTGGATTTATTTCACAGTAATTATCTTTTCTAGGGATGCTTTCGCCACGTCCGGCCATTCCTATGGTAGATCCATAAAATCTATGAATTCTTTAAATCCAAGTCCGTATCTACCACTCTTTTTCATTTTGCCATCTTTTCCCGGGACTTTTCCATTGAGTTAATCTGCATTAAAACCAAAACCATAAGCTGGCAATCCCATTCCTCCCCAATATTCAATATGATATCCTCTGGTAAAGTTCTTAGGGAAATTGCACAAAGCAAACCTGGGGTCAAATAACTGAAAACAGTTTACCCTGTTTCGAATAACCATAGTATTTGGTGCCTCATTTTACTTTACGCACAGTTCCAGCACTTTTTATCAGGAATCCCGATGCTATAATTTTTCTGTTCATATAATAATTTGGTTCTGACCACTTCCTATTTTAGTTTGGTGGCCGTGAAAGGGAGGGATTAAGGTTCTCAACATTCCGATGGGATTAAATAGACATTTTTTTTAGTGTATATTGGATTAATATTTTTTATTTTTTTGTCTCAAATAGATGTTTTACAGGTCTTTGATATAATTGATACCTTTTCTGGATTAAAACTCATACACCATTCCTACTCCCAGTAGTTGTTTAAACTGAATCCTTGATCCCAAGGTTTCAAGTTCACCATCGTTATTTGTATCCTTTTTGACCTTTACATCATCATCATATCGAAGATGGGAACCTATATTGGCTTTTATAAAATCGTTTACTACAAGATTTAAATTAAGTTGCCAGTCTAAATCCACATTTCCAAACTTATTTAAATAATCAGAATAAATACTCACCTCATTGTCCAGATTTACATTGTTGAAAATCTCCTTTTTAAAACCACTGGTCAGCAAAACTCCAAATTCAGTATTTACATTTTCACCTTCTTCAATAATATTCCCTTCCTCATCGTATACCGCGGGAGCAACGCCAAACATCCCCTCATTTGCCAAAGTCTGATCAAATACAAATGTCGATTTTTGGGTAACAGGTGAGAGATAAACATTTAAGTCTTCATTCGGCGCTGAATATTCCGTGCCTATTCCCAAAAAAGCATAAGCCGGAGCCATAAATTTAGAGATCGGTTTCTCCGTATTGGGGTATTTGTACCCGTTTGCAAATTGTGTATTAAAATTAAATTTTGCTGAATATCGAAAATTAGAAGTAGAATCCCGTCGATATCCAAAAGTAGAATTGAATAAAAGTTGGTCTTCAGTTTTTCTTAAATCTCTGCTTTTTTGTGCGTTCAGGCCAAATCGTAAAGAAGCATTTGTTTTCCAGGATAACAGTTTTTTTTGATAATTACGTTGAAAATTACCGAAAAACAATGCTGAAATTGAATTATTTCCTCCGGCGTTCCAGTTTACAAAAGCCACCTCGTTAAAGGTAACTCCCACCGCATTTTTTTTGGTCCAAAGTATTAGAATTTCCTGGTTTACAACCAGTGTTGTATCTGCAATAATTATTTTGGATTTAGTGGTATCAATTTTTTTGGGAGGAAATTCTCCGGCAAAAACTGTTAGGTTAACCAATAAGAAAAGTAACACTAGGATTTGTCGGGAAAAAATAAAAATTAAGGACATTATTAAACAATTGGCTTGAATGATTATTCATAAGCGTTGAAGTTAAAGTTATTTTTACTATAAAACTCTTGTTTTGTTATTTTTCATCAATTCCATTTTTTATAGCTATAAATCTTAGCTATTGTTTTGTAGCCAGTTTAATTCGTATTTCGCAGAGCTTATGGTGATGATTATTTTGGCTGTACTTTATTCCATATTCTGGAAATAATTAGGTTTTTTGTATTTTAAAATTAGGAGAAAAGAATCAAGTGCTACAAGAAGAAAGTGAAACCTGAGATTAGAATATTTTAATTGTATGGGACAACCCACACTTCCTTTACTTCAGAAGAAAGTAAAGGAAGTGTGGATTGTCTTTGGATTATGGAGGTTTTTAAAGTGTGATGTACTGGTTCAATAGGAATTTTTCTCTCCAGTCGTTTAATGAGCGTATTTGCAGCTATAGTTCCTTGTTCTGTAGCCTGTTGGTCCACTACGGTAAGGGAGGGCACATAATTTTCAGCTAGAACTCCGTTGGTAAATCCAATGACAGAGATATCCTCAGGAATCTTAAAGGAGTTTTTAAGCGCATATTTTATAGTTGAAATTGCTGATAATTCATCTGCGGCTACGATTCCGTCTACTTTAATGTTTTGTAATTGCTGAAGCAATAATTTTTCAAAGGAATTGTAATTTTCTATATTCAGAATACAGCTTTGTATCCCTGTATTTTTAATGCCGTCCAAATATCCCATCTTTCTTTTTTCTCCCACGCTGGTCCCAGAAATTGTTGAAAGGAAAATAATATTTTGGCAACCTGCTATTAGCAAATGTTCTGTAGCTTCTTTTGCTGCCAATTGATCATTGATGCTTATTTTATCGCAGATCATCCTCTCGAAAGTGCGGTCAAACAGCACAATTGGAAAATTATATTTAAGGGCTTCTTTAAAGTGCCCGTAATCCCCGGTAATTTGTGTTTCTTTAGATAAAGAAATAATCAGCCCATCTACACTTCCATTGATCAACGTCTTAATGCTCTCCGATTCCTTTTCCCTTGACTCGTTTGATAAACAAATTATTATTTTGTAACCTTTTGAGTTAGCTTCAGTTTCAATCCCATGAATAGCCATTGCAAAAAAATGAGAAAGTAGGTCGGGGACAATAACTCCTATTGTTTTGGTTCTTTTGGATTTTAAGTTTTGAGCAGATTTATTGGGGGTATAATTATATAATAGGACGGTATTTTGCACCTTGATCTTGGTTAATTCGCTAATTTCAGGACTATTATTTATTGCCTTTGAAACAGTGGAAACTGCAAGGTTCAATATCTTGGCAAGGTCTTTTAAGGTGCATTTTTTCTCCATAATCAATGAAATGTATAATGAACATCTGATTGATCCCGAATCGTCTCGGCAGCCTGTTCAGCGGTGATGTCCCTTTGTGGGCTTGCGAATAATTCGTATCCCACCATAAATTTCTTGATGGTTTTGGAACGCAATAACGGCGGATAAAAAGACATATGAAAATGCCATTCGGGATGCATTTCCCCGTCTGTGGGTTGTTGATGGATTCCCGAGGAATAGGGGAAAGAGGTTTCAAAAATATTGTCGTATTTAATACATAATTTTTTGATGATCTCTGCAAAAGCCTGCTCTTCCTCCAAATTTAATTGGCCTATATGCTGATAATGTTTCCGGGGAACAATCATCACTTCATAAGGCCAGACTGCCCAGTAAGGGACCAAAGCTACAAAATGTTCGTTTTCCAACACAATTCGCTCCTTCAGTTCCAGTTCCTGCTCTAAATAAGCCTGTAACAAACTCCTTTTCTCAGTTTCCCAATAGTTTTTAAAATGAGCCGATTTTTTAAGGATTTCTGGCGGAATGGACCTTTGTGACCAAATTTGCCCGTGCGGATGCGGATTGCTGCAACCCATAATTTCTCCTTTGTTTTCAAAGATCTGCACGTAATTGATATTTGAATGCGCACCCAATTCTACATATTCCTTCTTCCAGGTTTGCACCACTTTTACAATATCTCCTACTTCCATAACCGGAAGTGTAAGGGAATGATTTGGAGAAAAACAAACCACCTTGCAAATCCCGGTTTCAGGTTCCGCGATTAAAAGTCCGTTTTCCATTTTTTCTTCATTTCCATCTGGCAAAAGGGCAGGAAAATCATTTTCGAATGAAAAAGGTTCCTTATAATCCGGGTTCACTTCTCCGCTGGAACGTGTGTTTCCGGGGCATAAATAACAATCGTTTACATATTCCGGATTTTTTTCTTCACTGTGTTTTTCCGTTTTTCCCTGCCATGGGCGTTTGGTTCTATGTGGAGAAACCAGGATCCATTCCCCGGTTAAAATATTATATCTTCTGTGGGGAGCTGTATTTATATTGTTCATTTTCTGAATATTTATTCTGTTTGATGATGCTGATTTTTTAGCTACGAATGCACAAATATTTTTCTGTTTGAACTTCAAATTTTTTAAAGTTCTAACTCTTGTTTTCCTTTTCACGCAAAAGCCGGAAAGATTAGCAGCAAAGAGCGCAAAGTGTTATCGTTTTTCCAAAGCGTTACTTCAAATCTCAAAAAAGTCTTTTCTCTATATTCTAATTTCCCACTTCTAACTTTTTTCATTCTTTGAACTTCACTTTCCACTCTTCACTAAAGTCCCTTCCCCCGGTACCACCGTGATCATCTCCGGTATAATATTAAATTCTTTTTGATAAGCAATTTTTACTTCTTCAGTAAAATCGGTAATATGCGCTTCTTCAATTAAATTGATGGTACAGCCACCAAATCCGCCACCCATCATCCGGGAGCCGTAGATAAATTCTTTTTCTTCTGAAAATTTCACCAGGAAATCCAGCTCCTTACAACTCACTTCATATAAATCACGAAGCCCGTAATGGGATTGATACATCAGTTTTCCGAAAGCTTGTAGTTTCCCTACTTTTAAAAAATCGGCAGCCGCAAGCACACGTTTATTTTCCTGCAATACATATAAAACACGGTTGGTTTGTTTTTCCGAAAGTCGAGATTTGCAGGAATCCAACAATTCCAATGTCACATCCCGCAGGGTTTCAACTTCTTCAGATTGATCCCGGAAAATTTTTAATCCCGATTCGCATTCCTTTCGCCTTGTGTTATATTCGCTATCGGCGATGCTATGGGACACCTTTGAATTTATCAGAAGGATCTTACAGGATTTGAAATTTGCGGGAATAAATTCAGCTTTAAGCGAAAGGCAATCCAGTAGGATAAGATGATCTTTTGTGCTCATTACAGAGGCGTACTGATCCATAATTCCGCATTGAGAACCCACGAAATTGTTTTCCGCTGCCTGCGATAGATTCACGATTTCCTGTTTTGATAAATTCAGATCAAACAATTTGTTCAAACCTGAAGCCAATCCGCATTCCAGCGCTGCAGAAGAACTGATCCCCGCGCCAATGGGCAGTTCGCTTTTTATATAGCAATCAAAACCTTCCAATTTTTTACCTCTTTTTTGAAGCTCATTTATCACTCCTAAAATATAATTCTCCCAGGTGGAACTGCTTTTTTCAATTAGCTTTAAATCAAAATTTAACTTATAATTAAAGGTTTCGCTATAAATAGAACAGGCAGAAAGAGAATCATTTTTCCTGATTTCAAAATAGATTTTTTTATCTATCGCGGTTGGCATTACATATCCGTGATTATAATCTGTATGTTCTCCAATCAAATTGATACGCCCCGGGGATTCTACAAAAACCCCGGGGTTATCTGTTTTGAAAAATTTATTGATGGAAATTTTTTCGATAAAATTTAAATTTTGAATTGACATTGCGCTTATAGTTATAATGTAAAAACCCTCAAAGATAATTAATGTATCTTATACATTAATTTTTTATTACAGAAAAAAGTGGTTTTTTTGTATTTACATTATCCAATCTACAAATATGGCTGTCGAATTAAAAGATTATTACGTCCAACAAGACAAGATGTATGTTGCCAGTGATTGCATAATCTTTGGTTTTGATGATGGGAAACTGAAACTGCTCATCTTTAAAAGAAGGGTAGAACCTTTAATGGGGGAGTGGTCCTTAATTGGGAGCTTTGTGAAAATTGATGAGGATGTGGATAAAGCTGCCAAACGGGTTTTAGCTGAAATCACCGGGCTGGAAAACGTGTTCATGGAAGAACTGAGAACTTATGGCAAGGCAGACAGGGATCCTGGTTTTCGCTGTATCTCTATCGCACAGTATGCCTTAATCAGAATTGAGGATTACGATAAGGAACTGGTTGAAAAACATGGTGCAATTTGGCATGATCTGGACGAAATCCCAAATTTGGTGCTTGATCACAACCAGATGGTACAGGATGCCCTGGGACGTTTAAGGCGAAAAGCACGATATCAACCTATTGGTTTTGAACTGTTGCCGAAAAAATTCACCATACCCCAAATTCAGCAATTATACGAGGCTATTTATCAAAAGGAGCTGGATGCGCGTAACTTTAGAAAAAAAGTACTCTCTTATAACGTATTGATAAAGTTGGGAGAAAAAGATAAATCTTCTTCCAGGCGGGGCGCATTTCTTTACAAATTTGATGATATCAATTACCAAAAGTTGTTGAAATCGGGTTATAATTTCGAGATATATTGATAATGATGACCGTACTTTAAAGGTTTAATTCAGAATTATTTAAATTAAAAACATAAAATTTTGTTCCGAAAAGTTTGTTATTTGAAAAATAATCCTGGAATTTACATTTATTAAATTCCACTGAAATGAAAACGGGATCATTTCAGAAAAAATCACCTAAAACTAAAGAAAGATGAGCAGCAAGTACAACAGAAGGGAAGTCCTTAAAAACATAGCCCTGGGATCGGGAGTTTTGAGTTTGGGCGGAATAATGTCATCGTTTTATGCAATTAATTCAATAGATAAAAAGCAGATTTCTCAGATGAAAAACAATATAAACCACTCAGTCTGCCGTTGGCCGTATCAGGATATCCCGCTGGAAGAATTTGCCATGGAATGCGCGAAAATGGGACTTTCGGGAATGGATCTGTTAAGACCTTCGGAATGGGAAACTGTGGAAAAATTCGGTTTGAGATGTTCCATGGCTACCGATGATTTTGCAAAAATTGAACACGGGTTCAACGAACCCAAAAATCACCAAAAACTCCAGGAATCTTACAAAGGTCTAATAGATAAAGCTTCGGCCCACGAAATAAAAAATGTAATCTGTTTTTCGGGAAATCGCAGGGAAATGGACGATGAAACAGGAATTGAAAATTGTGCAGTGGGTTTAATCCCACTTCTGGATTATGCTGCTGAAAAAGATGTAAACCTGGTTATGGAACTTTTAAACAGCAAGGTAAATCATCCGGATTATCAGTGTGATCATACCATTTGGGGCGTAGCTCTTGCAGAAAAAATGGGTAGACCCAATTTTAAACTGCTCTATGATATTTACCATATGCAAATTATGGAAGGAGATGTTATTGCGACTATCCGAAAATATCATAAATACATCAACCATTATCATACCGGGGGAGTTCCGGGAAGAAATGAAATAAACGAGACCCAGGAACTCTATTATCCGGCAATTATGAGAGCGATAGTGGAAACCGGGTATGATGGTTATGTGGCGCAGGAATTTCAACCTACCTACAACGATAAATTTGCAGCTTTAAAAGAGGGAGTCAAAATTTGTGATATTTAAGATTCTTATGAAAAACAGGCAATTAATTTTTCTTCTGTTTTTTGTGATAATAGGAATTATTCCCGCACAATCTCAACAGATTGGTGATGTTTATATAGATGATAACGGCCTAATGCGCTGGGGACATAACGATACAGAGGTACAGGGCTTTGGCGTTAATTATACCGTCCCTTTTGCACATGCTTATCGCACCGCAGGAAAATTGGGGGTAGATCTAAAAAAGGCAATTGATAATGATGTGTATCATTTTTCACGCCTGGGTTTCGATCTGTTCCGCATTCACGTTTGGGATACCGAAATAAGCGATGCCGAAGGGAATTTGCTTGAAAACGGGCATCTGGAACTATTTGATTATCTACTAAAAAAACTGAAAGACCGGAATATAAATTTCGTGATCACTCCCATTGCTTTCTGGGGTAACGGCTGGCCGGAGCCCGATGAGGAAACCTCCGGATTTTCCAGTAAATTCGGAAAAGAAAAAAGCCTGATTCATCCTGAAGCTATCAAAGCTCAGGAAAATTACCTGGCGCAATTCTTAGATCACGTAAATCCTTATACCGGAGTGGCGTACAAAGATGAGCCGAATCTCATCGCTTTTGAGATCAGCAACGAGCCACATCATCGTGGAACTGCAGAAGAAGTAACCGAATTCATAAACAAGATGGTCACGGCAATGCGAAGCACCGGCACCAAAAAACCTATTTTTTACAATGTGAGCCACAGCATTCACCTGGCCGACGCTTATTTTGATGCTGAAATTCAGGGAGGGACTTTTCAATGGTATCCCACCGGTTTGGGGTTTGGGAAGGAACTCGCAGGAAATTTACTTCCTAATGTAAACCGTTACGATATTCCTTTTGATTCGATCTTCAAGAAAAATAAAGCGGCAAAACTGGTGTACGAGTTTGATGCGGCCGATGTGAATAAATCTTACATCTACCCGGCAATGGCAAGGAGCTTCAGGGAAGCGGGAATCCAGATCGCAACACATTTTGCCTACGACCCAACTTTTATGGCTTTTGCCAATACAGAGTACAATACGCATTATATGAACCTGGCTTACACGCCGCAAAAGGCTCTGGCATTGATGATTTCTTCCGAAGTTTTTCACAGAATCCCTATGAACAAGGATTACGGAACTTATCCCGAAAATCTCGAATTTGATGGCTTTAAAGTCGATTATGAAAAGGATCTGGCTGAATTAAATTCCGCAGAAAATTTTATTTACACCAATACAACTTCCGCCAAACCAAAATCTGTAAAAAGCCTGATGCAAATTGCCGGTTTCGGGGATTCTGAAATTGTAAAATATGAAGGAAAAGGCGCTTATTTTCTGGATAAACTGGATAGCGGGATTTGGCGGCTTGAAGTGATGCCCGATGCAATATTGGTGGGTAATCCATTCGGAAAGAACAGTCTGGATAAAAAAGTCGCGGTGATAAATTGGAAGGAATGGACCATGAAACTCAATTTACCCGATCTGGGTGAGAATTTTAGCATTCAAGCTTTAAATGAAGGAAACAGTTTTTCTCCAAAAGTTGAATCAAATTCATTTAATATTCAACCCGGAGCTTATTTGCTGACAAAAAAAGGTGTTTCTGCAACTTTTAAAGGAAATGAAGAGTGGAGCAACATCAAACTGAACGAATTTACCGCTCCTGAAAGCAATGTAAAAAAAACATATTTGGTTCACGAAACTCTTTCTGAAATTGCGGTAAATTCCGATTTGAAGATTTCTGCAAAGATCGTTTCAAATGAAATTATTGAAAAAGTGGAAGTTTGGCTTCAAAATGGGAATAATTATGAAAATGTGGAATTGAAGCGAATAACAGGTTATGTTTATTCTGCTGCAATTCCTTCAAAGGTATTGCAAACAGGTTTTTTAAGTTATAGGATAATAATAACCACGGGTGAAAACACGTTTTCTTTCCCTTCAGGAATTAAGGGGAATCCGGGCGAATGGGATTTTTATGACGAAAGCAACTATGTGACCCGGATCGTAAAGGAAAATTCCCCGATCTATATATTTAATGCTGTACAAGATTCAGATTATATAGTTAAGGAATGGAAACCGGGAAATCAACTTGTTCCGGGAAAAAGTCCTGGAGAAGCGGAGTACCAGGTGAAAATAACTCGGCTTTTTGAAGTAGATGTCGAGAATAAAAATGCAACTCCGGTTAATGATTATTCTTTCAGATTTAATTTTTCGGAAAAAATAAAGGGAAGAAACAACGAATTAGCTGAGCAGAAAAAACTGGTGTTAAATGCGCGGAGCATCTCCGGGAAAACCGAAAAGCTACAAGTTGCTTTTGTCGACAAAAATGGATCTTCATTCGGCAAAATCATTGAGCTCACTCCCGAAAATGGCGAATATGCAATTGATCTGTCTGAACTAAAGCCCGTAAAAACGGTAATCCTGCCAAGGCCTTATCCCGGCTTTTTGCCTTATTATTTTGAACACAATAATCGGGATTCATTTAATATAAAGAATGTTGAAAGTATTCAAATTTCCATAGGTCCAGGTCTGGAAAAGGAAGCTTTAGCCCAAAAACATGAGATTGGGGTGAGCAGTGTCAGGTTGGAGGAATGAAGTACGAAGGGGGAATGACAAAGTTAGAAGTTTAAAAGTGAGAGTCAAGAATAAAGAATAAAGAATAAAGAGAAAATACAAAAAAAGGTAGAAGTAAAATCGAAGACAGTTCTCCTTCACTTAGGCTCCGGGGGATGAAGAAACAGAAAACCGTGTGATCAATTATTATCTTCTTTTCTGAGAATTTGCTCGATAATGGAGGTGAACATTGCCATTCCTGCGGGGATAATTTCTTCGGGGAAATCGTAATCCGGATTGTGCAGGGCAGGGGAATTTTCTCCTGAGCCCAATCCAAACATAGCCGATTTATAGTTTTTTGAAAACCAGCCAAAATCCTCCCCAAATTTATAGGGAAACGGTTTTTCTTTTATATTAAAATGATTGGTTTCAGCGGCTTTTAGGATCAATTCATTACAAAATGGATCATTTACGGAAGCTGGAAAATAATCAAACCAACCGGTTTCAAACTGCAGATGATTCTTACTGCATACCTGAACCAGAAATTGATTTATAACCGATTTCAATTTCTTCATTTCCCCTTCATCCCAGGTTCGAATCGTATAATGTAATTCTGCAGATCCCGCTGAAATCCCATAGGCTATCTGCCCCATTTTTATATGAACGGGAGTCAACATTGCAAAATTGGTTTTTTCAGGTTCTAAAACATTAAACAGATCAAATTGATTGATTATTTCCGCAATTGCAAGTGCGGGGTTTATTCCGTTCTCCGGCTCGGAAGCGTGGGATTCTTTTCCTTTTAACAAGATCCCCAGGCTTTGTACCGTGGAGGAGAAATTGTTTTGTAGCCTGATAATGGTGTTTAATGGTTCTCCGGGAATATTGTGCAATGCAAAAACATAATCTGGCTTGAGTTCTTTGAATTTAAGATCTTCAATTACAGCCCTTGCACCTTTGCCGGTTTCTTCGGCGGGCTGGAAAAGTAAAA
>Ga0307486_1000293_pt1 | contig 48936 bp, 37 predicted proteins | sample CBIW02metaG_FD_203663 | JGI IMG/M metagenome (GOLD analysis project Ga0307486, IMG submission 203663) | Sea-ice brine microbial communities from Beaufort Sea near Barrow, Alaska, United States - CBIW 0.2 | ecosystem: Environmental > Aquatic > Marine > Coastal | place: USA: Alaska | collected... | reverse complement strand
GAAGGTCTGATCTATTCTCAGTTCGCCACGCATAACGCGCACACCGTTACCTGTATTCTTTCCATGGCAGGTGACCGCCCGTTTGAATTCCAGCGCCTGCATGGCATGGGTGACGCCCTCTATGACACAGTGCTGGAGCAGAACAGTTGTGCTGTCCGTATCTACGCACCTGTCGGTGCGCACAAGGATTTGCTGCCGTACCTTGTGCGGCGCCTGTTGGAAAACGGTGCAAACTCCTCTTTCGTGCATAAGCTGGTGGACAAAAAAGTACCGATCGAGTCACTCATCGAGCACCCACTAACCAGTCTGCGTCGTCACGCGTCCAAGGCCAACGACCTGATTCCGATGCCTGTTGATATTTACGGCAGCGGTCGCCGCAATTCGCGGGGCATCAACCTGAATATCCTGTCGCACTGGTTGCCGCTCAAAGCTGAGTTGGACAAGCACATGGGCGCGCGCTGGACTGGTGCGCCCTTGGTTAACGGTAAAAGGTTGACCGGCGAGATCAGGGCGGTGATGTGTCCGTACGAGTTGTCCCATCAAGTAGGTGAAGTCATCTGGGCAACTGCGCAACAGACGCATGAAGCGATTGACAGCCTGGCCGCTGCGTTTCCCGCGTGGAACGCAACACCAGTTGAGCAGCGTGCCGCAATACTCGAGCGCACCGCAGACTTGCTCGAAAAGCATATGCCCGAATTGATGGCAATCTGTACCCGCGAAGCTGGCAAGAGTCTTCAGGATGGCATTGATGAGGTCCGCGAAGCGGTCGACTTCTGTCGTTACTATGCTGTGCAGGCGCGTCAGCGTTTTGCGTTGATAACCTTGCCGGGGCCGACCGGGGAAAGTAATGAGCTTTACCTGCAGGGCCGGGGCGTGTTCGCCTGCATCAGTCCTTGGAACTTCCCTCTGGCCATCTTTCTTGGTCAGGTATCAGCTGCGTTGGTTACAGGTAATACCGTGGTGGCCAAGCCAGCGGAACAGACGAGTCTCTTGGCGGTGCGTTGCGTCGAGCTGATGCATGAAGCCGGCTTGCCAGGTAACGTGTTGGCGCTGTTGCCGGGTGACGGCAAGCAGGTAGGAAGCGTAGTGACCTCCGACACCCGTATCACCGGTGTGGCTTTCACAGGCTCGACCCAGACTGCGCACGTGATCAATCGTGCACTGGCGGCCCGCGACAGCGCTATTGCGCCCATGGTTGCAGAAACCGGTGGCCAGAACGCCATGCTGGTTGATTCTACAGCGTTGCCTGAACAGGTGATCAATGATGTGGTGCATTCAGCCTTTACCAGTGCCGGGCAGCGTTGCTCTGCGCTGCGCGTGCTGTTTATCCAGGAAGACATCGCACCGCGGGTGATGGAGTTGCTCAAGGGCGCCATGGCAGAATTGCAAGTCGGGAATCCGTTTGAGCGGTCCATTGATGTTGGGCCAGTGATCGATGAAGATGCGCGAAATAACTTGAACAAGCATATTGAAACCATGAAGTCCCAAGATCGGTTGATTGGTGAAACGCCATTGCCGCCGGGTCTCGATGGACATTTTGTCACGCCGACCGCGTTCCGTCTGGATAGTATTAGCCAACTCGACAAGGAACATTTCGGGCCGATCCTGCATGTGATCACTTGGCGCAATAATACGCTCGATAAAATGATTGATGACATAAATGCGACTGGTTTCGGTTTGACACTAGGCATACACAGCCGCAATGAAGACACCGCACTGCACATTGATCGTCGGGTACGCATCGGTAATGTGTATATCAACCGCAATCAGATCGGCGCCGTGGTTGGCGTGCAACCCTTTGGTGGAATGGGTCTGTCCGGTACTGGCCCAAAGGCTGGAGGACCGCACTATCTACTGCGATTTGTCACTGAACGTACGCGCACCATCAACACCACTGCGGTAGGCGGAAATGCCAGTCTGCTGTCGTTGGGCAACGGTGAGCCATGAGCAGGAAGGCGTCAGTTGAAAACTGGCGTCGTCGAGCAGAGGGAATTGATCAGTACTTCCCCATACCAATAACAGGACAAGGACTGTCCAACTATAAAGAGAGAAGACGAACATGACTGGTAACATTGGCATTGTGAGTGCGACCTTTGCGGTCTATATCGCGGTGATGCTAGCCCTCGGCTATGTCGCCTACAAACGAACCACTAATCTGTCCGACTACATTCTTGGCGGACGTACAATCGGGCCCGGTACCGCTGCGCTGTCAGCAGGTGCCTCCGATATGAGTGGCTGGTTGCTTCTGGGGCTTCCCGGTTACGCGCTGGCTGCAGGCTATGAAGCGACCTGGATTGCAGGGGGGCTTCTTGCGGGTACCTATCTGAACTGGCTGATCGTCGCCAGGCGGTTACGGGTCTACTCCCACGCGGTCAACGATTCGTTGACCCTGCCTGCTTACTTCGAGTTCCGCTTCGAGGACAAGAGCCGTGCTTTACGGGTGATATCGGCCATTTTCATTTTGTTGTTCTTCCTGTTTTACACCAGCTCAGGTCTGGTGGCGGCGGGCAAATTGTTTGAAAGCACCTTCGGACTCGACTATCAGACAGCCGTGGTTGTTGGCACGGTGATAATCGTCTCGTACACCTTCTTTGGTGGTTTCCTGGCGGTATCATGGACCGACGTGATTCAGGGGCTGCTGATGGCCGCCGCACTGGTGATCGTGCCGATCATTGCTTTGAACTCCATAGGGGGTTGGGGCAACGCTCAAGCGGCAATGGAAGCAAGTAATCCCGAGCTACTGACATTCTTCAACGATGTCGAGGGTAATCCACTTGGCTTTGTGGCGATCATATCGCTGGTTGGCTGGGGTCTTGGTTATTTTGGTCAGCCGCACATTCTTGCCCGTTTCAAAGCGATCGGTGACGATGCTGCTCTGCCTACTGCCCGGCGCATCGCTGTGCTCTGGACATCGATATGTCTGGTCGCTGCACTGATGGTTGGCTGGGTTGGTATTGGCTACCTTGGCGAAGGTGGTATTGCCGATGCCGAGACCGTATTTCTGGTATTGATCCAGGCAATGATGCATCCGATTGTGGCCGGTATTCTCCTTGCTGCGGTGCTGGCGGCGATCATGTCGACAGCCGATTCGCAGTTGCTGGTATCGTCGTCTGCCCTGGCAGAAGATTTCTACAAGGCGCTGTTCCGTCGTGATGCCACTCAGTCGGAGCTGGTTTGGGTGGGTCGGTTTGCAGTGGTTGGCATAGCAATTCTGGCATTGGTCTTTGCGTTCAACCCTGAAAGCACTGTATTGAGTCTGGTTTCCTACGCTTGGGCAGGTTTCGGTGCGGCCTTTGGTCCAGCAGTGATTCTGTCGCTGTTCTGGAAGCGCATGAACCGCAACGGCGCACTAGCTGGCATCATTGTTGGTGGCGTGACGGTTGTGGTCTACAAACAGATCGATACTATTGGTTTGTACGAGATTATCCCCGGCTTCATTCTCGCTACTATCGCGATCGTGGTTGCCACGCTTCTCAGCCCTCCACCGTCAGCTACTATCGAAGCGACTTTTGACGAAGTAGCCAACAGCTATTGAGGACGATTAATCGGGTGGCACAGACTGCCCTGCATCCTCATCTATAAACGAGAATGTCCGGCTGCCACTCCTGGCAGTCGGACATTCTGCAATAGAGTTTCCCATTACCGACCTTGCATTCATTCTATGCCTGTTTTCTAATATGGACTGACGCGTCAGTCCAGAAGTGAAGCATGTCACATGATCCTATAGATATAGCAGCCAAACGGGCACGCATGCCCGCAGCGCAGCGCTGTGAGCAAATTCTGTCTGCGGCAGTCCAGATATTCGCCGAACAAGGATTTCGTTGCACGGAAGTTCAGCAGATTGCCGATCTTGCAGGCGTAGGCAAAGGTACCGTGTATCGTTTTTACCCTACCAAGGACGCCCTTTTTCAAGCCGCAGTTGAAGACGTTATGCAGCGACTGACTGCTCAGGTCGATCACGCGGTGTTTGCTGTCGATGATCCGCTTGAGTATCTGCGAGTGGGCTTCAAGGCTTATATGGCTTTTTTTCAAGCTCACCCCGAAGCTATTGAACTGTTTGTGCATGAGTCTGCGGAATTCAGGCGTATAAGCAAGCCGCGTTATTTCGCCTATTCGGACATGCGACGCCAAGCTTGGATCGATGTGTACCAGCAGCTGATTGATAGCGGCCGTAGTCGTGTTAGCGATCCACAAGTGATTCTCGATGCTATAGGCAATCTTGCCTACGGCAGTGTTCTGGTCAATCGGATTTCCGGCCGCAACGAGTCTCTTGACGAGGTGGCCGATCAACTTCTGGATATTATTTTGCATGGCTTGCTAAGCACTCCGGACACAACAGGCTAATCAGTCACACAATGGACGCTATGCGGCCTACCACTTTCCACTTTATTCGAGCGATATCGATCTATGCTAAGTTTCACCTCGGTACCTGTGCCGTCCTCATCTGGATCTCTGGTTCGTCTCCTTGCCATGTTCGGGGCCGTTGGTCTGCTTTCCGCCTGTGGGAGCGAGTCTGCCGATCAGCCGCAACAGCGGCCTGCCGCATTGGTCACCGTAGAGGAAATCAAGCGCTCCGACGTAGAGCTGGTGCGCGAATATCCTGCTCGGGTACGTGGTGCTCGCGAGGTGGAGGTGCGCGCGCGGGTTCCGGGTGTTTTGCAGAAGCGCGTCTACCGCGAGGGCGCTCAGGTAGCAGAGAGTGATTTGCTGTTCATCATTCATCCTGAGCCACTTCGGATCGTCGAAGAGCAGACGAAGGCTTTTCGTGCCAACGCGCTGGCCGAGCTGCGTCAGGCTGAACGGGAGTGGGATCGAGCCCAGCAGTTATTTGATCGAGGTGCGATCAGTGCTAGCGAGAGAGATCGTCTCAACTCCCAACTGGATTTCGCCCGCGCGGGTCTTGCCGAAGCTGATGCCCGACTGGATGAAGCAAGACTGAACTTGTCCTATACCCAGGTGCGCGCTCCTATGGCCGGAAGCACCAGTCTAGAAGTGTTGCCTGAAGGTAGTGTCCTGACGGTTGGTGCGCTGTTGACCACTATTACTCGACAGGACATCGTGCATGTCTTGTTTGCGCTACCGGAAAAGGACGCTGCCATACAGCGGGCCTCGCAGCTGGAAGATGACGGTCTCAGCGCCACCGTGCATTTGGAACTCGCAGATGACTCTGAATACGCCCTACCGGGTAACATTGATTTCACTTCGAGTAATATCGACAGTGCAACCGGCACCATTACGCTGCGCGCCGTATTTGATAATCCGGACAGGCAACTCATTCCTGGTCAGTTCGTACGGGTACGCATTGTCCTGCGCCGCATCGAAGACGAGATTCTGGTGCCCGCCCAGGCAGTCGGCGCCGATGCTCAGGGACCGCAAATTTATGTGGTCAAGGACGATCTTACGGTAGAAAAACGATCGATCGTTCTGGGAGCGATCATCAATGACCGTCAAATCATCATCGAGGGTCTGCAGCCCGGAGAGCGCGTGGTCGTCAACGGCCAGGTTGGCTTGAGGCCGGGAATGGAGGTCAAGGTGACTAATGATGATGCAAGCCCATCCGACGCCTCGACGTCTGAAGGGGAGTAGGTCGTATGTTGCAGTTCTTCATTGATCGACCTATCTTTTCAACTGTTCTTTCAATTCTGATCCTGATTGCCGGGGGCGCATCCCTTGCCCAGTTACCGGTAGAGCAGTATCCCGAGGTAGTGCCACCGCAGATCGTTGTGCAGGCCAATTATCCTGGAGCCAGTGCTAGTGTGATCGCCGAAACGGTATCGGCGCCACTCGAGCAGGCGATCAACGGCGTCGATAACATGCTCTATATGGAGTCCTACAGCGCGGACTCCGGTGCAATGCAGTTGACGGTACACTTCCAGATTGGAACCGATCCGGATCAGGCCACGATCGATATCAACAACCGCGTCCAGCGGGCAACGGCACGTCTTCCCCAGGAAGTTCGTAACCTCGGCGTGCAGGTTCAGGCGCGCTCTACATCAATCCTCCAGGTGATCACCTTGTCCTCCGAACAGGAGCAGCTAGGTACTCTGGAAATCAGCAATTACGCGTTGTTGAATGTGCTCGATGAACTGGTGCGCCTGCCCGGGGTGGGTAACGCTGCGCTGTTTGGTGCCCAGGATTATTCCATGCGTATCTGGTTGCGGCCTGACAAGCTGGCTGAGTTCAACCTCACGCCCAGTGATGTAGCGGCTGCTCTACGCGAGCAGAACGCCCAGTTCGCAGCGGGACGCATAGGCGCCGAACCCTCGCCGCCTGGTCAAACGTTCACTTACAGCGTCAGTACACCGGGCCGGTTGGTCACCACCGATGATTTCGAACAGATCATATTGCGCAGTGATGTCGAAGGGCGCGCCTTGCGCCTGGGAGATGTTGCCCGGGCGGAACTGGGGGCGCAGAGCTATGATTTCAGCGCCACGTTTAATGCCAAGAATGCAGTGCCGATCGGTATCTATCTACAACCCGGAGCGAATGCGCTGGAAACCGCAGAAAATGTGCGCCAGGCCATGAACAGGATCTCCGCTGATTTTCCCGGTGACCTACGCTTTGATATTCCCTATGACACGACCATCTTCATCGAGGTATCGATCCGCGAAGTGATCATCACCCTGATCCAGGCGCTGGGTCTGGTTCTGCTGGTCACGTTTCTATTTCTGCAGCATCTAAAGGCTACTCTCATTCCGTTGGTGGCTATTCCGGTGTCTTTGATCGGTACCTTCGCCGGCATGCAGTTGTTTGGCTTTTCGGTCAACCTGCTTACGCTCTTTGGTTTGATTCTGGCGATCGGCGTGGTGGTTGATAATGCGATCATCGTCATGGAGAACGCTGAGCGGCTGATCAAGGAGGAGGGGCTTTCGAGCTACGAAGCTGCTAGTAAAACGATGAAGCAGGTGTCCGGTGCGGTCGTCGGTTCGACGCTCGTACTGGTCGCTGTATTCGCCCCGGTAGCTTTTCTTGGCGGTCTCAGCGGTGAGCTTTACCGTCAGTTTGCAGTAACCATCGCAGTATCCGTTGCGCTATCTGGCGTGGTTGCCCTGACGTTGACGCCAGCGATGTGCGCAATATTGCTCGATCGTGCGCAGGCGGAACCATCGACTGCTTTTGCATGGTTCAATAACGGTTTTGATCGACTCACCGATGGTTTCGCGGCAGTGGTGGGCTGGATGCTGGTGCATGCAAAGATCACCTTGGTGTTGTTTGCTTTGCTGATCGGTTCTACCGTATTTTTGATTGACCGCATGTCCACCGGGTTGGTGCCACAGGAGGACCAGGGGTTTTTATTGGCGGTCTATCAATTGCCACCCGTGTCTGCGTTGGGCCGCACCGAAGCCGTGCGTGAAGTGGTCAGCAAAAAAATAGTCGCGATGGATGAGACCAAGGGGGTAACCAGTTTTGCCGGGTTCGACATTCTCAATCGAGGGCTTCGCACTAATACCGGTGTGGCTTTTGTTACGCTGATTGACTGGGATGAGCGCCCTGGCGAGGAGCATAGTGCTCAGGCTGTAGCCAATCGGATTGCCGGGTTGGGCGCTCAGTTGCAGGAGGCCAACGTATTTGCCTTCGTCCCCCCACCGATCATGGGACTGTCACTGACCGGCGGGGTTGAAGGTTATCTCCAGGTTCTGGGTGAGAGCGATCCGCTGAAGCTCAAGGCCGAAGCTGACCGGTTCGTTGCGGCCGCCAATCAGCGGCCGGAACTGACTAACGTCCGCGCAGCCGTCGACGTCGGCGTGCCACGATATGACGCCACGGTCGACTGGGACAAGGCCAAATCCATGGGTATAGCGATTGATGATATTTTTGTCACGATGCGCAGTACCTTCGGGGCTCTGTACGTCAACGATTTCACGCTCGAGGGGCGTAACTGGCAGGTCAATATTCAGGCTGAAGCACCCTTTCGCAGCGATCCAGAGGATCTGGGCAAGATCTTTGTACGCGCAGGGAGTGGCGAGTTGGTACCACTGGATTCGGTTGTTAATCTGAAGCGGATCCAGGGTATCGACAGCGTGAGTCGGTTTAATTTGTATGCGGCTACCAAGGTAAGCGCAGATCCTGCGCCTGGATACAACACGGCTGACGCCCTGGCCGCCATGCAGGAAGTTGCCGCCGAGGCTTTGGGTCCCCAGGCACAGTTGGGTTGGGTAGGCGAGGCGTACCAATTGTTGGACTCGGCGTCTTCTGGTGCGATTGCCTTTGCGTTGGGCATCCTTATGGTCTTCCTGATCCTGGCGGCTCAGTATGAGCGTTGGAGTTTGCCCCTGGCTGTGGCGACAGCCATTCCATTTGGCGTCTTTGGCGCCGTAGTGACCTCAATGTTGCGCGGCTTCCCCAATGACATCTATTTCCAGGTCGGGCTGCTGGTATTGATCGGTCTGGCCGCAAAGAACGCCATTCTCATTGTCGAGTTTGCCGCGCAGAATCGCAAGGAGGGCATGTCACCCTTTGATTCGGCGCTGACCGCTGCACGCCAGCGTTTCCGCGCCATTATGATGACCGCACTTACGTTCATTATTGGCAGCATGCCGTTGGCTTTCAGTACCGGTGCCGGTGCGGTGAGCCGGCAGGAGATCGGTACGGTCGTAGTGGGTGGCATGCTGGCAGCGAGCACCCTGGCTCTGATCTTCGTGCCGGTATTTTACATGCTGCTGGAGCAGCGGGGCTTCAAGCGTCGGGAATGACAGCCAGCAAGAAGCTATATTCCTCTGCCAGTTCGCGCATGGCCTGGTAGCGTCCGCTGGCGCCGCCGTGGCCTGCGCTCATCTGGGTGCGCAGTAAAAGTGGGTTGCTGTCAGTTTTGCTGTGACGTAGCTTTGCAACCCATTTGGCTGCCTCCCAGTACTGGACGCGCATGTCGTGGTACCCGGCCGTGACGAACAGCGCTGGATAGTCCTGTCTTTTAACCTGTTCGTAAGGCGCATAGCTTCTGACCCGTTCGGCAACGAGCGGGTCACGCATATCCCCCCATTCTTCGTATTCCCCCACGGTCAAGGGCAGCTCGGGATTACTCATGGTGTTGAATACATCGACAAATGGCACATCGGCTACTGCTGCGGCAAACAGGCCGGGGCGTTGATTGATCACATTACCGATCAGCAACCCCCCGGCGCTTCCGCCGGCGATTACCAGCTGGTGGTTGCTGGTGAACCCTTCATTGATAAGGTAGTCGGCGCAACCGATAAAATCGCTGAACGTATTCTCCTTGTGCTCCAGTTTTCCCATCTGATACCAGGCCTCGCCGAGGTCAGCACCACCGCGCACATGGGCAATTGCGAACTGCCAGCCCCGTTGCAACAGTGAGAGGCGAGCATGGGAGAACCAGGGATCCATACTGGCGCCGTAGGAGCCGTAGCCATAGAGATAGAGTGGGGCAGGGCTGGAGGGACGATCGCGCAACCGAACGATACTGAGCGGAACACGAGTACCATCCGCGCTGATAGCCCATTCCCGAAGCACCTCGTAATCGTTTGCATCAAAAGGTCCTTCAACAGGGACTTGTTTGAGGATGCGTTGCTCGCCGCTGGCAAGATGCAATGCAATGATTTGTGCGGGCCGGTTCAATGATTCGTAGCGCAATCTGACATATTCGCTTTCGTATTCTTCGCCGCCTTGTACGTGCAGGCTGTAAACCGCATCAGGCATGCTCACGACATAGTTCGGAGCGCTGATTGGTTTGACTTCCAGCGTAATCAGGCCTTGATCACGATAATGCAGCAGCAAAGCGTCTGCTTGTACGCTGAAATCTTCCAGAGTGCGAAGCGGATCTGTGGCTACCATCCTGCGCCAGTTATTTTGTTCAGGGTGCTCTGGGTCTGCGTTATACAGACAGAAATTTTCACCCTCTGCATTACTGCGAATCAGTAGCCCCTCGGCACCGTGGTCCACGTGGTATTCGTGTCCGTCGGCACGCGGTGCCATCATCTGCCACTGCCCGCTGGGTTGATCGGCCGGCAGTAACTGTATTTCACTGGTGTTCTTGCTTGTGCTGGCGAGCATGAGCCACTGCTCGGAACTGCTGCGATAGGCGTGGAGATAGAATCGCTGATCTGATTCGTGAAACAGGTGCACTGGAGAGTTCTGCGGATGCAGGCGCCACAGGTGTGCTGGACGCGAGGTCTCATCCATGGTGATGGCGAACAGGTGGGTGCTGTCTGCTGCCCAGACCAGGCTACCATCTGCCTGATCCAGGTTCAGCTCGGTGGTCTCGCCGCTACTGATGTTTTTCATATACAGCAGATAAACTTCGTCTCCCTGTCGATCCAGGCTGTAAGCCAGCCAGAGGTGATCAGGGCTGATCGCGTAATCACCCAGCTGCAGGAAACCTTCTCCGGCAAGAGCGTTCAGGTCCAGTAATGGTTGCTCGCTCTGGCTGTCGATCTCAAGTCCACCGTCTGCCGGGCGAACACAGCGATAGAAACGTGGATATTCTGCACCGGCCTCTGTTCGCTGGTAATACAACCAGCTATCCCATACCGCGGGAAGAGATAAATCGGTTTCGCGAATTCGGCTACGTATCTCATTGAAGAGAACGTCGCGCTGGTCGTTGTGATCACGCAGCCAGGTTTCGGTGATCTGATTCTCGCCGTTCAGATAGTCGAGTACATCAGGGCTGTCACGCTGCTCAAGCCAGGCGTACGGATCAACAGTAATGTCGCGGCGAGCGGGAATTGGCATCTGGATGGGACTCCTGGAAGAAAAAAGTTATTATAGCGCCACATTTTCCATGACGGTGCCTTGCCCGATGTTCAACGAATCCGAATATGAGATGGTCTGGATGGTTTATCTGGCGGCTGCGGCCTGTGGCTGGCTGGTGTGGTGGAAGATCACAAGCTTCATTCCTTGGTGGTTTATTCGTGAGCCGCTGTGGCTAATGATGGCGGTTTTGTTGTTTACACCCGTGCGTGTGGCTCCGATGGAAGTTGCGCAGGCGCCGGCAACCATTATTCTGCTGTTTGATACGGTCCTTGGCTCAGGCGATGATCAGGCTCGTATGTTGGGCGATCTTAGCCTGGTGATGGGGTTGGTATTGGGTGCCTATATTGTCTTCGCGTTGCTCCGAGCCGCCTGGATACAATGGCGACCGATAGAAACCAAATACGCCCGGGGCCAGCATTGAGTCTAGGCTGCTGCGCGGTTAGCCGGGCGATGAGGTCCAGTAGGATTCAGTCTTCGCTTTTCTGTTCGTATAGGGTTCTAGCCAATAACATGATTTGTTCCTGGAATTCACTACGCTGAACATCGGTCATCGGACAAATACCGATTTGTTCGAATAACCGATATCCGCGTACCGAGAAGAACAAAATGCTGGCCTGGGCCAAACCCAGTGGAGACTCAGCTAGGATGTTGAATAAGCCCTGGACGTCGTCCGAGGTTGTCTGCAGTAATTCCGGATTACTTGATGCTGCGGCTAGAATGGCCGAGTCTAGGTTTTTTTCTTCATTGGATTCACTCAGATTGCTCAGTAGTAGAGACTTGAGTTCTCTCATAGGCTCGTCGGGCAGCACGCTTTCGTATGCTCTCCAGCGAACTCTGAAGCGTTCCAGGCGGTGCTCGACCATCGCCGCAAGTAGCGCCTCTCGATCCGGGAACATGATTTCCAGGGTTTGCTGATCGATGTTTGTCCGTTCGCTCAGGCTGGAGAAGGTTAACTGTGACGCGCCCAATTCGCTGACGATGGCTTCTGCTGCACGGAAGATTGTCAGCCTGAGGCTGTCGTCGATTTTTGCTGACTCGGTGCTTTCCACTGTGGGAACCCCCTCTTAGACGTCCTGGTGCGGGTTGCGCAAAGGCAACACGGGTAAAAGCCACGGCGGGTAGTCCCCGAACGGCCTTACTGATAGGGCAATAGGGTACGACTTAAGGCCTTTTCAGGCGAGTTTTTTTTGCTTTTCCGCGAGGTGAAAAGACTTTATTGCAGGCAATAAAAAACCCGGCCGAGGCCGGGTTTTCAGTCAGACTTCGGAATTAACCGATAACCTGAATGTTTGCAGCTTGCTTGCCTTTAGGACCAGTAGTGATGTCGAAAGACACCTTCTGGTTCTCGGCGAGGGATTTGAAGCCCTGAACCTTAATTTCTGAGAAGTGGGCGAACAAATCATCACCACCGCCGTCTGGAGTAATGAAGCCAAAGCCTTTAGTGTCATTAAACCACTTAACTGTACCAGTTGCCATTTCGGATAATTCCTATCAAATTGAAAAACTTGAGCAATGCTCAATTAAAGCGCGGGGAATCAAAGATTACGAGAATGACAAACTTACGTACTGAAAAGTGCGCTTGCAGCCTACTACTCTATCTTGAAAACCTACGCGCTCACTTTGCGCTTAACTGCTTACCTTGTCAAGTTGTGCTTGGCAGGTGCCTTACGGCGCAAAACGAACGAACTTCAGTATACGACAGATTGAAAAAATAACACCCCCGCAGGTAAATTAATTTGTATCTATGCTGCCCTTGTTCGAAATTGACGGTTCAGGTCCTGCGGTACGGGAAGACATCAATGACCTGGCCATCCTTGATGCGTGCTTGTAAGCCCTTCCAGTAGTCCGCGTCGAAGATGTCGCCATGCATGCTGAAAAATTGCTTTCGGTGTTTGACGTCGGCGAACAGAAATACGGGGAACTCTTCGGGAAACACATCGTTGGGTCCGACCGAGTACCAAGGTTCTGACGCCATCTCCTGTTCAGGGTACATGGCCTCGGGGATGTGCCTGAAGTTGACCTCGGTCAGATAACTTATTTCGTCGTAGTCGTAGAACACAACTCTGCCGTGACGTGTGACGCCGAAATTCTTTAGCAGCATGTCGCCGGGGAATATGTTGGCGGCCGCAAGCTCCTTGATTGCTTTGCCGTAGTCCAATAGGGCTTCATGCGTCTGCGTTTCGCTGGCGTGTTCCAGATAAATGTTCAGTGGTGTCATGCGCCGCTCAGTCCAGCAATGTCGCACCAAAATGATCTCGCCTTCATCTATGATCGTTGAGGCGGCTACTTCGAGTAGTTCGGCTAGGCAGTCTGGTTCGAAGCGGTCGCGGCGGAAGCGGAAGTCCGCAAACTCCTGAGTGTCGGCTAGACGCCCGACCCGATCATGCCGTTTGACAAGGCGATAGCGGTCGATAACAGTCGCCCGATCTATATTTTTGGAAGGCGCAAACTTGTCCTTCATGATCTTGAATACCGTATTGAAGCCGGGCAGGGTGAACACGCTCATTACCATGCCGCGCACACCTGGCGCCATCATGAAGCGATCATCGCTTGTGGCCAGGTGTGAAATCAGCGAGCGATAGAATTCCGACTTGCCCTGTTTATAAAAGCCGAGTGCCGTGTACAGTTCGGCGATATGTTTACCTGGCAGGAGTTTTTTGAGAAAGCTCACCAATTCTGCGGGCACCACCGCTTTGACCATGAAGTAAGAACGAGTAAAAGAAAATATGATCGATACCTGAGACTCGTCGGTGATCAGGGTGTCTACACTGATACCCTCGTTTTCTCGATGAATGAGGGGGAGCACAAAAGGCCATTGTTCGTTCTGGCTCAGCACGCGACCTACCAGATAAGCACCTTTGTTACGGTAGAACACTGACTGGACCAGCTCGATTGTCAAGCCGCGGTCGATTTGGGCCCATTCAGGCAAGCCTTTTTGCAGGTGCTCAACGATCATTTTGCAATCGCCTTCGAAGTTCACCCAAGGTGTATTGAACCGGTGCTCGTCAAGAACCTGTTTTACCAGCGCGTCGAGAGAGCCGTCGGAGATGAATCCACGTGTCAGGGGTGTGCGCGAAGGCGGCCGGGTCAGCGGCCGCGTCGTATGCACGAACATGGTGTTATCGCTGATCTGATCGTGGTGGTGCAGGTTGGTGAATACCGAATTGAACCAGGTCTCGGCCAGCTCGTCGTCAAAGCGTTGGGAGATGAGTTCTATATAGGCCATGCGAATGTCCGGCCAACGGGTAACATCCAATATGTTACTGGCAGTCTGGTTGTGCTCCAGCGCAGCTGAGGTGGCGTTAACGCATTCCTCGTACAGATTGATGCGTGCGGTGGATGCCTCCTGAATCTCGGTCCAGCGTGCGTCTTCAAAACGGCGACGTGCGCCATCTGTGATCTCGCGGAAACCGTGGCGGTAGCTGTCGAATCCGTCAAGAATATGTTGAGCGAGAGTAGTGGGGCTTAAAGGCATGGTGTGATCAAACCTGAATAAGGGGTTGTAGGCAGGATAGCCAGTCTGCCACCTCAGCGAAAGAGTCAGTTTTGAGCGAACCTGGCTGCAAAAACAGTAGTCAACGATTAAGGACCTGTGGATGAAAAAGAAATTTGGGTTTGCTTACGGCGTTATGGCGAGCGTTATCATTGCGCTAGTGATCCTTCATTTATCACTCGCCTCGCTTGTGCGGCACCTGCTTAATGAAAATCTGGCACAGATGGGCAGTTACACTGGGCATATCGAACGTGTTGAGCTTTCCTGGTGGCGAGGCGCCTATGTGTTGCACAATCTTAATATCGAGAAAATCGAAGGCAATATTCAAGCCCCCCTGCTCAAGGCGCCACTGATCGATATCGCCGTTAGCTGGACGGCGCTATGGGAACAGCGGGCTTTAGTTGCGGTCGTCAGCTTCACGGAGCCAGAGGTGACTTTCGTGGATGCGCCAAACGAACAGGGAAAACAAATCGGTAATGGCGTAGATTGGCGGGAAACGCTGCAGGATCAGGTACCAATCACCCTGAACGAATTACGGATAATTGATGGCGTAGTGGCGTTTCGTAATTTCACCACCGAGCCACCAGTTAACCTGTATGCCAATGACGTCAATCTGAGCTTTCACAACCTCGGCACCACCGAAGACCTCGAGGGTGATCTCGACGCCAACATGCGGGGCACAGCTCAATTCCTCGGGCATGCTCCGATGGAAGTGGAGGCTGCTTTTGATCCACTGGTGCGTATGCAGAATCTTGATTTCAGACTGCGTGTATCCAATGCTGAATTAACCCGAATCAACGATTTTGCCTCGGCCTATGGCAACTTTGATTTTCAGGCGGGCACCGGTGAGCTTGTGATCGAGGCCACAATAACAGACGGCAAAATCGAGGGCTACGTAAAGCCGCTGTTGCGTAATGTGGAAATATTCAACTTCAAGCAAGATATACAGAGTCAAGACAAGGGAATATTGCGTGGTATGTGGGAGGCTCTGGTAGGGGGAGGCGGCGCTATTCTGAAAAATCAGCGCAAGGACCAGTTGGCGACGCGTGTAACTCTAAGCGGTACTTTGAACGAGGCCGAAATAAGCCCTCTGCAGGCGTTGTTCGGTATTCTGCGCAATGGATTTATCGAGGCCTTCAGCTCCGACTTCGATAGCGAGCCAGTTAAGGAGCGCTGATTATGATGAGTATTACTGGGTGGATCATTCAGTGACTGAATACTACGCCCCGGTTCACAGCGCGCCCGCGCTCACGTTATAGTCGTAAGTTAACTTTATTGGTGTTGTACGCCCCAGGCGGCACCATACCCTGAATTACCTTGAGGACAGCCGGAATGAAATTCGAAGGTACCCCTTCCTACGTAGCCACAGATGATCTGAAACTGGCAGTCAACGCCGCCATCACGCTGGAACGGCCCCTGCTGGTCAAGGGTGAGCCGGGCACAGGCAAGACCATGCTCGCCGAACAATTGGCCGAGTCGATGGGAATAAAGCTGATTACCTGGCACATAAAATCGACCACCAAGGCCCATCAGGGACTGTACGAATACGACGCGGTAAGCCGTCTGCGTGATTCGCAGCTAGGTGTTGAAAAGGTGCACGACGTCGCCAACTACATCAAGAAGGGTAAGCTTTGGGAGGCGTTCGAGTCCGAAGAGCGTTCAATTCTGCTGATCGACGAAATTGACAAGGCAGATATCGAGTTTCCCAACGACCTGTTGCAGGAACTCGACAAGATGGAGTTCTACGTTTACGAGACCAATCAGACGATCAAGGCCAAGCAGCGGCCCATCATCATCATTACCTCAAACAACGAAAAGGAACTGCCTGACGCTTTCCTGCGCCGCTGCTTCTTCCACTATATAGCCTTCCCTGACCGCACGACCATGCAGCGGATTGTCGATGTGCATTTTCCCGAGATCCGCAAGGAACTCCTGTCTGAGGCAATGGACATCTTTTTTGACGTGCGCAAGGTGCCAGGGCTGAAGAAAAAGCCATCTACTTCCGAGTTGGTTGACTGGCTCAAACTGTTACTTGCCGATCAGATCCCGGAAGCAGTCTTGCGTGACCGTGATCCGACCAAAGCCATTCCACCGCTCTATGGCGCTTTGGTCAAAAACGAGCAGGATGTGCATTTGCTCGAACGGTTGGCATTCATGACCCGTCGCCAGAACCGCTGAGACGTCAGATTCGCTAACAAGGGGAAAGCCCATGCTTCTGGGTCTGTTCAATGAAATGCGAGCGGCGAAGGTGCCGGTATCGGTGCGTGAGCTGCTCGATCTGATAAGAGCGCTCAAGCACCATGTTGTGTTCGCCAATATGGACGAATTCTACTACCTTGCGCGCACGATAATGGTCAAGGATGAACGCCATTTCGACAAGTTTGATCGTGCATTCGGTGCCTATTTCAATGGCTTGCAAAATCTCGATCAACTGCTTGAAACCTTGATTCCGGAGGATTGGCTGCGCAAGGAATTCGAGCGCATGCTGACTGATGAAGAGCGTGAAAAAATCAAGTCGTTGGGCGGCTTGGATAAGCTGCTAGAGGAGTTCAAGAAGCGCCTTGAGGAGCAGAAGGAGCGCCATGAAGGTGGCAATAAATGGATAGGTACAGGCGGAACCAGCCCATTTGGTTCGGGTGGCTTTAATCCAGAAGGTATTCGAGTTGGCGATGCCGGGAAACGGCAGGGCAAGGCGGCCAAGGTGTGGGATCAGCGCGAATACAAAAACCTGGACGATCAGGTTGAGCTGGGTACCCGCAATATAAAGGTAGCTTTGCGTCGACTGCGTAAATTTGCCCGCCAAGGTTCGCCTGACGAGCTGGATATCGATGGCACCATCGACCACACGGCGCGCGATGCAGGCCTGCTGAATATTCAGATGCGTCCGGAAAAACGTAACGCGGTCAAACTCTTGTTGTTGTTTGATATCGGCGGCTCGATGGATGCGCACATCAAAGTGTGCGAAGAGCTCTTCTCGGCATGCCGTACCGAGTTCAAGCATCTTGAGTACTACTACTTCCATAACTGTCCGTATGAGTCAGTCTGGAAAAACAACCTGCGCCGCACGGGTGAGCGCACTTCTACAATGGATCTGTTGCACAAGTACGGACCGGACTACAAGATTATCTTTGTCGGTGACGCCGCTATGGCCCCCTACGAGATAACTCAGCCGGGAGGCAGTGTGGAGCATTGGAATGAGGAAGCCGGACACGTCTGGATCCAGCGCTTCATGGAGAAGTACAAGAAGACAATCTGGATAAACCCCTACCCCAAGGATGCCTGGGATTACACTACCTCGACACGTATCGTGCGTGATTTGATCGAGGACCGGATGTATCCGTTGACACTGGAAGGCCTGGAAGAGGGAATGCGCTTTCTCAGCAAATAGTCAGATCGCCCCGGGATGAGAAATAGGCCAAAGCAGAGCCTCATCCCGGTTGTATCTGACGCATTCTAGCCGATAGTCACATTTGGCAATGTGGGACGCGCTATCGTTGTTTTTTCGGTTGGCGCCATCACCGTTGCGACACCCTCTACTACCTGTTTGTTGTCCTGATTGAAGACCCGAGTAGCAATCTTCACCCGGTTTTTCGGTAGCTTGTCGATCACCTCCAGCTCTACCCGAATCTCATCGCCCAGTCTCACTGGACGGAGAAAGCTTATTTCCTGACCAATATAGATGGTCCCAGGACCGGGTAATTCGCAAGCAATAGCGGCTGAAATCAGAGCTCCGGTAAACATGCCATGGGCAATCCGGCCTTTGAACGACGTAGCAGCGGCAAAGTCCTCGTCCAGATGCACCGGATTAACGTCGCCCGATACTTCTGCAAATAAAATCAGGTCCCGTTCGCTGACCAGGTGACTGACTGACGCGATGTCGCCGAGGTTGAGTTCTTCATAGGTGCGATTTTCAAGCTGTAACATCAGAAGGCTCCGAGTGTGCACAGGTGGTGTCAGGGGCCAGGCCGTTGAGCCAGACGAGTAAATCGCCAACTACCTGCTCGCGGTTGGTTTCGTTGAAAAGTTCGTGGCGGGCGCCCTCATATAATTGCACACTCACCGCTGTCAGTCCTGCGTTGTTGAGCCGCTGCTTCAGTTTGGGTAGGCCATTTCCAGCACTCACCGGATCGGCACTGCCACCGATTATATGAATCGGCAAAGGACCTGGTATACGTGCGAGTTGTTCGGGATCTGCAATCTGTACCAGCCCGCTGAACAGATCAAGCCAGAGGCGGGCTGTACACTCAAAGCCGCACAGCGGATCATCTACATAAGCATCGACCTGCACAGGGTCCCTGCTGAGCCAGTCGAATTCGGTGCGGTTGGGCTGAAATGACCGATTGAACTGACCGAAGCTCAGTTTACCGAGGGTGAAAGCGGGACTAGCCCATCCGCGCAAACGGCCTTCAATATGCGCAGCGGTAATGCCGATACGGCTCAACAGGGCAGGGTGGGCGTTACTGCCACTGAGGACGACTCCTGTCAGCCCCTCTGAACTGGCAAGCAAGTGGCTCTGCACAATATAGGAGCCCATGCTGTGCCCCAGCAAAAACACTGGCGTTTGGGCCGTCAGTTCGCTTAGGTGCGCACGCAGCGCACCAATATCCGATGTGACTTTCCGCCATCCGTCGAGGTCAGCGAAGTGCCCCGCCTGGTCTGTGATACTCTGACCATGACCGCGCTGGTCAAGGGCGGCGACCGCATAACCTTCTCGGTTAAGCTGGTCGGCTAGCCAGGCGTAACGACCCGCATGTTCAGCCATGCCGTGACTAATCAGAATCCAGCCACGAATGTGCGCGGCGTCCGGCAACCACTGATAGAAGAAGAGTTTTTGTTGATCTGCGACAACCAGCCAGCCGGTTTGAAAGGGCATTCTTGTTGTTCTCCCGATGCGTATACCAAATGAAACGCTGAAGCGTTTTGTATTTTTGTTCAATGCTGGTAATTTTGAGAGTTACGCACAGACGTGAGCCAGCTGACAAGTCTGTTTGTCGGTCGGAATAATGACACAGGGATGAGCGCGATTTTCATCCCATGAGACCAACACGGGGAAAGAGGACAACAATAATGGAAGCATCGTTCTGGAATGACAAACGCCCGCCCGGCGTGCCCAACGATATCGATCCTGCGCAATACAGTTCTATCATTGATGTGTTTGAACGTTCATGCAAACAATTTGCCGATCGTCCTGCCTTTACCAACATGAATACCACTATTACCTACGGTGACCTGGACAGGTTGTCTGGAGACTTTGCCGCTTACCTGCAAACCCAGACCGATTTGCAGCCAGGTGACCGTATCGCTATCCAGATGCCCAACGTGCTGCAATTTCCGGTCGCTGTCTTTGGCGCGATGCGCGCCGGGCTGGTCGTGGTCAATACCAATCCACTGTATACCGCTCGGGAAATGCGCCATCAGTTCAAGGATTCTGGTGCCAAAGCCCTGGTGTTCTTGAACATGTTCGGTCATCTGGTTGAAGAGGTGGCACCAGATACCGAGATCAAGTATTTATTTGAAGCCCGCATGGGTGACATGTTGCCGGCAGCCAAGGGCTGGCTGGTAAATACTGTAGTCAAGAAAGTGAAAAAGATGGTGCCCTCGTTCAATCTGCCGCAGGCGGTGTCATTCAAGGCAGCATTAAAGGCCGGCAAGGGTAAGAAGCCGACGCCCGTTCAGAAGACCCATGACGATGTGGCCGTACTGCAGTACACCGGCGGGACTACCGGTCCTTCAAAGGGTGCGATGCTGACTCATGGGAATATCGTAAGCAACATGCTGCAGGTCTACGCCAACTTGCAACAGCTTGATGATGCGGGTAACAAAATCATGGGTGAGGGTAGCGAGATCATCATCTGCCCGTTGCCGCTTTATCATATCTTCGCATTTACAGCCAATTGCATGTGCATGATGCTGGCCGGATATCACAACGTGCTGATCACCAATCCGCGTGATATCGGTGGTTTCGTCAAGGAGCTGAAGCAGTGGAAGTTCTCTTCAATGATGGGCTTGAACACCCTGTTTGTCGCACTGATGGAGCACCCGGAATTCGAAGAAATCGACTTCTCCCATCTCAAGGGCACGACCTCAGGTGGTACCGCTTTGGTCAAGGCCACAGCAGAGCGCTGGGAAAAGAAAACAAATAGCCGTATCGGCGAGGGCTATGGTCTCACTGAATGTTCGCCGGTGGTGTGTTCCAGCCCCGGTGGCGGATTGGCACGGTTGGGTACTGTCGGTCTGCCTGTGGCGAGCACTGCCTTGAAGGTAGTGGATGAGGACGGTAACGAACTGCCGATTGGTGAGCGCGGTGAGCTGTGCGTCAAGGGTCCTCAAGTCATGAAGGGCTATTGGCAGCGCGACGACGCCACAAAGGAAAGCTTCGATGCCGAAGGCTGGTTGAAAACCGGTGACGTTGCGGTAATAGATGCCGATGGCTATGTGGCCATTGTCGATCGAATCAAGGATCTGATTATCGTTTCAGGCTTCAACGTCTACCCGAACGAAATCGAAGATGTGGTTGCGGCCCATCCCAAAGTAGCCAACGCGGCTGCCATTGGTGTACCGGACGAAAAATCCGGTGAAGCGGTCAAGCTGTTTGTAGTTCCCAGCTCTCCGGATCTGACTATTGATGAGCTGAAAGCCTATTGCCGCGCTAACTTTACGGGTTACAAGGTGCCCAGACACTACGAAATCCGTGAGTCGCTACCGATGACCCCGGTTGGCAAGATCCTGCGGCGAGAGCTGCGCGACGTCTGATTTGCTCGCGGCGATGCCGCAGCAAAGGTGTATTTACAGCAGGATCCAGGCCGCCGGAATTTTTCGGCGGCCTGTTCGTTGCGGACCCCTTCTTTTTATCTCCCATTTGTTACTCCTCCCGCCGCTGAAGGCCCGCCTGAGCTGGTCTGTACCGGTAAAAACTGCTAGTCTTTGATGACTTTTCGACCAGAAAAGCTTTTGTAGTCACCAATACAATAACAGCGACCTTAGCCCTTTCGGGCCGGTACGCACTTACGAATACGCTCAGGAGCAGGCATCCATGCTTGAGAATTTCTGGAAAGACAAATATCCCGTGGGCATTCCCTCCGAGATAAATCCGGATCAGTACAGCAATATTCTAGAAGTTCTCAAACACGCCTGTGAACGCTTTACCGACAAGCCCGCGTTCAGCAACCTGGGTAAGACTATTACCTACGGTGAGTTGTATAGCCTATCGGGTCAGTTCGCTGCCTATCTGCAAAAGAACAGCGGACTGGAAGCGGGCGATCGAATCGCCATTCAGATGCCCAACGTACTGCAATACCCGATCGCGGTATTTGGTGCAATGCGTGCTGGATATGTCGTTGTTAATACCAATCCGCTGTACACGCCCCGTGAAATGGAACACCAATTCAATGATTCCGGCGCCAAGCTGCTGATCTGTCTTGCCAATATGGCGCATCTGGCAGAGCAGGTCGTACCGCGCACCGGCGTCAAGCAGGTCATCATTACGGAAGTGGCGGATATGTTGCCTCCGCTCAAGCGCCTGCTGGTCAACAGCGTGGTCAAGTATGTCAAGAAGATGGTGCCTTCCTACAACATCCCCGGTGCAGTGACGTTCAACGATGCACTTGCCAAGGGTAAAGGTCAGACATTCAAGGAAGCGTCCCCCGCGGCGCAGGATATCGCTGTACTGCAATACACAGGTGGTACCACAGGTGTAGCCAAGGGCGCGATGCTCACACATCAAAACCTCGTTGCCAACATGCTCCAGGCCAAGGCCATGATGGGCTCCACGATCAAGGACGGCCAAGAGACGATCATATGTCCTTTGCCCCTGTACCATATCTATGCGTTCACCTTTCACTGCATGGCAATGATGATCAGTGGTAACCACAACATTCTGATTACCAATCCGCGTGACATTCCAGCATTCGTCAAAGAACTGTCCAAGGTTCCTTTTTCGGGCTTCGTCGGACTCAACACGCTGTTCGTCGCCCTGTGTAACGATGAGGCTTTTCGCAATCTGGATTTCAGTCATTTCAAGCTAACCCTCTCTGGAGGTATGGCATTGCAGCAGGCCACAGCCGAACGTTGGAAGAAAATTACGGGTTGTGAAGTGTGTGAAGGCTTCGGTATGACGGAAACCAGTCCGCTGGCGACGGTTAACCCAATCAACAATATTCAGCTGGGCACTATTGGTATTCCGGTGCCATCAACGCTATGCAAGATAATCGATGATAATGGTCAAGAAATGGCTCTGGGTGAGCGCGGTGAGCTTTGCGTCAAAGGGCCTCAGGTGATGAAGGGCTATTGGCAGCGCCAGGAAGCTACCGACGAAATGCTGGACGCCGACGGCTGGTTGAAAACCGGTGATATCGCCGTTATTCAGGAAGACGGCTACCTGCGTATCGTCGATCGCAAGAAGGATATGATTCTCGTATCCGGTTTCAACGTGTATCCCAATGAATTGGAAGATGTAATGGCTGCTATTCCGGGTGTAGCGCAATGCGCCGCCATTGGAGTCCCGGATGAAAAGTCAGGTGAAGCGATCAAGGTTTTCCTAGTCAAAGCGCCGGGTGCAGAGCTGAGCGAAGATCAGGTAAAGGCGCAGATGCGTGACAGCCTGACGGGCTACAAGGTGCCTAAATACGTTGAGTTCCGTGAGTCGTTGCCGACGACCAACGTAGGCAAAATTCTGCGTCGCGAATTGCGCGATGAGGAGCTCAAAAAGGCTGCAAATCAGTAAAATGCATCATCGCTGCGGTCATGACTTCAGCAAAAGGGCCCCGCCAGAGCCATGCCCTGGCGGGGTTTTTTTTCAGCACTAGTTTACCCCTCACACTATCTGGCAGGTACAGACTCACACGATGACCGAACTTTCCGCGCTGGCAGCTGACATGGATCAGGCCATGGCTGCCGATAGCCATCGACTACAGAGACAGTTGCAGCAATTAGGCAAACAGCCTGACCCGCAGCGTCAGGCCCGCTGGGTTGAGCAGTTCAAACGCTCTTGTGTACGTGTTCAGGCGCGTCGAGAGAGTATTCCCGCAATGCGTTTCGATGACCAACTGCCGATCGCCGAACGCCGGGAGCAGATACGCGAGGCCATCAAGGCGCATCAAGTGGTCATCGTGGCAGGCGAAACCGGCTCGGGTAAGACAACCCAGATCCCCAAGATTTGCCTCGAACTGGGTCGTGGTACCCGTGGGCTGATTGGCCATACTCAGCCACGACGGCTAGCGGCGCGTAGTGTCGCCAGCCGGGTAGCGGATGAAATTGGTACGCCCTTGGGCGAGCTGGTCGGATTTCAGGTGCGCTTTACTGACCAGAGTTCCGATACCACGCTGGTCAAGCTAATGACCGATGGCATCCTGCTGGCCGAAACCCAGAATGATCGTTTTCTGCAGCGATACGACACGCTGATTATCGATGAGGCCCATGAGCGCAGCCTGAATATCGATTTTCTGCTCGGTTATCTCAAAACCATTTTGCCTCGGCGTCCGGACCTGAAGGTGATCATCACCTCGGCTACCATCGATCTGGAGCGATTTTCCGCGCATTTTGATAATGCCCCAGTGATCGAGGTGTCCGGTCGGGCCTACCCAGTGGAGGTCTGGTACCGCCCGCTGAGCGCGGAGATGGATGAAGAGGGCAACCAAGTTGAGGAGGACTTAAGCATTGATCAGGGAGTCGTCGCGGCGCTGCACGAGCTGGAGCGGCACGAGCGTGCCAATGGTCAGTCCCCCGGCGATGCACTGGTTTTTCTCCCGGGTGAGCGCGAGATTCGTGATATGGCTGACTTCCTGCGCAAAGCCAACCTACGGCATACCGAAATTTTGCCCTTATATGCCCGGTTGTCCGTTGCCGAACAGCAGAAAATCTTTGCAACTCATGCTGGGCGGCGGGTGATTCTGGCGACTAACGTAGCCGAAACGTCGCTTACTGTACCGGGTATTGTCTATGTGATTGACCCGGGTGAGGCGCGTATCAGCCGCTACAGTCCGCGCTCAAAAGTGCAGCGACTGCCGGTGGAAGCGGTATCCCAGGCTAGTGCCAACCAGCGCAAGGGCCGGTGTGGTCGAGTTGCACCCGGTATCTGCGTACGGCTGTATGCCGAAGACGATTTCAACACCCGCCCTGCCTTTACCGACCCTGAAATCTTGCGTACCAATCTGGCTGCAGTGATCCTGCAGATGCTGCATTTGCAGCTTGGACGCATAGAGGACTTTCCGTTTATCGAGCCGCCTGAAGGCCGCGCGATAAGCGACGGCTTTACCCTGCTGCAAGAGCTTGGCGCGGTAGATCGTGATGGCATCATTACCGATAATGGCCGGCAACTGGCTCGCTTGCCGGTGGATCCACGCATTGGCCGGATGCTGTTGGAAGCAAGCCGCACCGGCAGCCTGGAAGAAATGTTGATTATTGCCAGCGGGCTGACTGTGCAGGATCCTCGAGAGCGGCCACTTGAGCGTCAGCAGGCTGCGGATCAGGCGCATCTGCAATGGCGTGAAGAAAGCTCGGACTTTGCATCGTTCATCAATCTTTGGCGTGGTTTCGAAGATCAGCGCCAGGCCTTGACGCAGGGCCAGTTGCGCAGTTGGTGTCGTCGAAACTTTCTCAATTTTTTGCGTCTGCGTGAGTGGAGGGAGACTCACCGACAACTGGTGCTGACCTGTCGTGATCTGAAGTTCGAGCGCAACAACCAGCCGGCCTCCGATGAGGCTGTCCACAAGGCGTTGCTATCCGGGCTGCTGAGCCAGCTGGGCAACAAAACTGAGGAGGGCGATTATCTGGGTGCGCGGCAGCGTCGATTCATGTTGCACCCCTCGTCAGCGTTGGCAAAGAAAAGGCCGCCTTGGGTCATGGTGGCTGAACTCACTGAAACTCGACGTCTATATGGACGCCTGGTAGCGAAGATCGATCCGTTGTGGGTTGAACCGCTGGCGGGTCATCTAGTCAAGACCAGTTACAGTGAACCGCATTGGGAAAAGAAACGTGGGCAGGTCGTCGCCTATGAACAGATCACTTTGTACGGGCTGATCATCGTGCCGCGCCGTAAGGTGCACTATGGACCGATTGATCCGGTAGCCTCGCGGGAAATCTTCCTTCGCCAAGCGTTGGTACTCGGTGAGTGGCACGGTCGGGCCGCCTTCAATAAAGCTAACCAGCAATTGCTTGCCGAACTTGATGAGTTGGAAGCCAAGGCCCGACGGCGCGACATTCTGGTCGACGATGAAACCCTGTATGCCTATTTTGATCGCCATGTGCCGGTGCAAATCTATCAGCTCGCCAGCTTCGAGCGTTGGGTGAAAACGCAGCAGCGTGAACAGCCCCAGTTGCTGCACATGACTCGCGAGGAGTTACTCCAGCGTGAGGCGGGCGAGGTCACCGCAGAACAGTACCCCGATGCATGGCGCTGGCAGCAGGTAGCTTTGCCTTTGACCTATCATTTTGAGCCCGGACATGTCCGAGATGGTGTCACCATGCGCATACCAGCGCCGCTATTGCGGCAGATTCCGGCCGAGCGGCTGGATTGGCTTGTCCCCGGCCTGTTGTTCGATAAGTGTGTAGCCCTGGTCCGTGGGCTACCAAAATCCCTGCGTCGCAACTTCGTACCGGTTCCGGATTTTGTCCGTGCTGCGCTCGAGCGCATGCCATTCGCCCAGGGCAATCTGACCCAGACTCTGGGTCGTGAATTGACCCGAATGACGGGTACTCGCATCGATGATAATGCCTGGGCTGATGTTGAACTTGATCCCCACCTTCTGACTAATATCGAAGTGGTTGATGCCGAGGGTGTAGTCATTGCCGAAGGTCGCGATCATAGTGCGTTGTGCAGTCGTCTTGCCGGCCGGGCGCAGGACGAGCAGTTGCCTACGCCACAATCCCTGCCGACAGAGCAGATGAGTCCTGCTGGTACCTATGCGCTCCCCGAGTCCCAAGTACGCAATCAGGCAGGAATAGAGGTCACTTTCTGGCCCGCATGGGTCGAGGAGGGAGATCAGGTGCACGAACAGCTGTTCGATACGGATAATCAGGCGCAGCAGGCTCATCGACGGGGCGTGCAACGATTGTTGCTCCGCGAATTGAACGAACAGGCCCGATTTCTGCGACAGAAATGTTCGGCCATAAAGGATGCGGCGATCTATTATCGCGAACTGGGGAATCAGCAACAGCTGACCGACGATGTGCTATTGGCGTCGATTGATCGAGTATTCCTGCCGGATGACCAACCTCTCCCGCGCACACCGCAGGCGTTGGCCGCACTCATCGAGCAAGGAAAGGGCGAGTGGGTCGCCGCGGCAGAGAAGCTCGCGGTCGAAACCCTGGCGGTGCTTAAGGGCTGGCATGCGTTGCAAAAACGCTTCAAGGGTAAAATCGATCTGGCTCAGGCGTTGACGTTCAACGATGTAAGAGCGCAACTGGCCAAGCTTTTTTTCAAAGGGTTTATCAGGGAAGTGCCAGCTGAATGGTTGGCCCAGTATCCGCGTTACCTGCAAGCGGTCGAGCAGCGACTCGACAAGCTGCCAGGGCAAGTGCAGCGCGACCGGGTGTGGACTGAAGAGTTACAGGAGCTCGTGGCTCGCTACCAGGCGCGTGAACTCAAGCATCGGCAGGAAGGGCGCCGAGACGAGACACTGCTTACCTGGCGTTGGCTCTTGGAGGAGTATCGCGTGTCGCTATTTGCCCAGCAGCTAGGCACGCGCATGCCGGTATCCGCCAAGCGTCTGTCCAAAATGTGGCAAGAGATCTCTACCTGATTGTCCTGCAGGTGGGTGCAAAGGTGACCAATGAAGTGAACTGAACGTCAGTTTCCATTATGCTTCGTCTTTGATCCATTTTCAGCGAGCGGCCTGAATATCAGGTCGGGGTATTACCCGTCGCGCGGTAATGCGTTACCCAAAACATTAGAGAGGACCGATCGTGCAGAAAGTCGTGATCAGTGGAACAGGTTTGTACACACCCGCTCACAGCATCAGCAATGAAGAGCTGGTCGAGAGTTTCAACGCCTATGTTGGTAAATTCAACCAGGACAATGCCGAGGCTATCGGCGCGGGCCAGATGGTGGCGCTGACACCATCAAGTACTGAGTTCATCGAAAAGGCGTCTGGCATCAAAAGCCGTTATGTCATGAACAAAAGCGGTATTGTCGACATCAATCGCATGAAGCCCGATATTCCCGAGCGCAGCAATGAAGAGTGGTCGATTCTTTGTGAAATGGCCATCAAAGCCGGGACTCAGGCGCTCGAAAGGGCAGGCCGGACAGCCGCAGATATCGACGGTGTGATCGTTGCCTGCTCCAACCTGCAACGTGCCTATCCCGCCGTGGCGGTTGAAGTTCAGGAAGCGCTAGGTATCGAAGGTTTTGGCTACGATATGAACGTGGCCTGTTCCTCGGCGACTTTTGGTATTCAGGCCGCCGCCAATTCGGTGCAACTGGGCCAGGCCCGCGCTGTATTGATGGTTAATCCGGAAATCTGTACCGGACATATGAATTTCTGTGATCGCGACAGCCATTTTATTTTCGGTGATGCCTGTACCGCCGTTGTTATCGAACGCGCGGAGGATGCCGTATCCGAGCATCAGTACGACATCATTGGTACCAAGTTGCTGACCAAATATTCAAATAATATCCGTAACAACTTCGGTTTTCTTAACCGCGCGGATGATAGCGGCGTGGGCGCCCCCGACAAGCTATTTGTTCAGCAGGGCCGCAAGGTCTTCAAGGATGTGTGTCCGATGGTGGCACAGCTGATTGGCGAGCATCTGGAAGAGTTTTCGCTGCCAGTGGCGGACATCAAGCGTTTCTGGTTGCATCAGGCCAATCTGAATATGAACATGCTGATCGCTCGCAAGCTTCTGGGCCGCGACCCCGAGGCGCACGAGGCGCCTGTGGTGCTCGACGAGTACGCCAATACCAGTTCAGCCGGATCGATCATCGCGTTTCACAAATACCAGGACGATCTGCCCAGCGGCAGCCTGGGTGTTATCTGTTCCTTCGGCGCTGGCTACTCAATTGGCAGTGTGATTGTGCGTAAACACTGAACGTCGTTGTGCCTGGAAATGTCATCAGAGTGTCATCGCGATGACATGTTTTTGCCATGTAAAAGGTGCATGATCAGATTGTGATGCAGGCCAGACGTTGGCTACGCGGCCTGTCAGATCCGAGTGCTGCTCCTTCAACCCCGTCAGTCCTGGCGGGGTTTTTTTGTTAAGACCTTCTCGCCGTCATCCGCAATACAGTTCACCTTCGCAAAAGTTCCCGCGTACTCAAACCTTCATCTGCTCGTAACCGTTTTGTCATCTGGGGTTTCCATAATCGCTCCAGTCGAAACAACGACGGCACGTCACCCTGAGCTGGCGTTAAAAATACTAGGAGAGTACTGATGATGAAGAAGAAGCTGCTTGCGATTGTTGTTGGGGCCGCTGCTGCCATGCCGGTCATGGCAATGGCTGAAGTGAGCATTTATGGTCGCGCTCACGTATCGGTTGATCACCTGGACGACGGTGCTGACTACTCCGAAATTAACCTGTCGAGCAACTCTTCCCGCCTGGGTTTCAAGGGTGACCACGACGTCAACCCGAACCTGAACGCATTCTTCCAGATTGAACAGCAGATCGATTTCGGCACCGATAACGGTAATTCTTTTAGCACCCGCGATACCTTCGTTGGTCTGGGTGGTAACTTCGGCCAGGTGCGTGCTGGTCGCTTCGACAGCCCTTTCAAAGCTGCACGGGGTCCAGCCAATTTGTTTGGTGACCAGGTCGGTGATATGCGTAACCTGACCCGTGTCGGTAATGCCCGCTTTGACGAGCGTTATGACAACACGATTGAATACACGACTCCCGATATGAACGGATTCTTCGGTAAGTTGGGCTATTCGCTGCATGAAACGGATGTTGCCGGCCAGGACGTCAGCACCGACACCCTGAGCACGTCACTGAACTACGTGGGTTCGGTTGTCGAGGCTTCACTGGCTTATGAACAGAGCGAAGAAGACACAAGCCGCGGTGAGCGCGATGGTATTCGCTTTGCTGGCTCCTACAAGATCACTGACGGTCTCAAGGGTGTTGTGTTTTATCAGACTGTCGACTACACCAACGATGCTGTTACTCAAGCTGTGCGTGATAGCCTGACTGCCGATACCTTCGGTCTGGGCGCCGAACTGAAAGTAGCCTCCGCTACAGCGCTCAAGGGTATGTGGCTGACCCGTGAAGCCGATGCCAGTGATTTTGACAGCACCTTGTGGGTTGTGGGTGTTGAGCACAAGCTGGACAAGGCCGTGCGTGTTTATGCCAACTACGCCATGACGGACAATGATAGTAATGCATCCCTGACCCCATGGAGCCAGGCTCGTACTGCTGATCCGGCAGGTTCTGCTGGCGAAGATGCGACTGGTTTGACTGTAGGTCTGCGTTACGACTTCTGATCAGCCTTTCATAGCTTGACCAAAAAGGGTTATGCCTCTGGCATAACCCTTTTGTCATCTTAGTGACATCTTACCGTCTTATTATTGCTTCATCCGCAGTGCGGAGAAACGCTTCCGATTTATCAGAGATCTATATCTATCAAGGAGTTGTCATGCGAAATCTGTTCGTAATCGCTGTTGCTTGTATGCTCGCCGCCTGTGCGCAGCGTGAGCCGGTCAAACTGTACTCCGGCGCCGAGCAGCCGACTGGACAGATCGTTGTCGTCGAAATGCCATACACTCTGGAAGTGCTGAATATTAACGGTCAGCCTGTGCCCGAAGCCAATAGCATGACCGGAAATCAGGACCGCAAGCTGGAGCTTCAGCCTGGCAAGTATCGCATCAATGCTTACTACGAAAACGTGTATGACATTGATGGCGGGCTGAGCAGCGAAGTAGTGCGATCGCGCAGTGCTACCTTCATGATCGATGGTAGCGCTGGAGATGTTTGGCGCCTGGAATTCGATGCGCCGAAGAATCTCAAGCAGGCTCAAGCCATAAAAGAAGATTTTGCTGGCTGGGCGCTGAACAGCCAAACCGGTAAGCGCTATCCCACTGAGCGGGGTCCCGCCTATGTGTCTTTGGTAGGCCAACTGATGGGTGGAGGCAGCGCGCCCACCTACGATAACGAGGTTAAGCCCCTGGGTGCGGCGTTGCCTGCAGCACCTGTCATGTCATCGCAGGCTGTTGCAGCACAAACCCTGCCGCACAGTGACGCTACTCTGAAGACTCTTCAGCAGCTGTGGATGCTGCTCGGACCTGAAAGTCGCCAGGCTTTCCTCGAGTGGGCGGAGAAATAATCTTTCATGCACTCCCGAGCCCGGCTTCTAGCCGGGCTTTTTTGTTACGCATCGGATAAGAGCCACGCTGCGGTTTGACAGCGCTCTGTGGCATGCTTAGCAAATGAAAATATGCCAACTATCACGTATCCGCGATGTAAATGCCGAGCAATGGGATGCACTGCTGGGGTCCGACTATCCTTTTATGCGGCACGGCTTTCTCGACGCGCTCGAACATAGTGGGTCAGTCTGCGTGGAGCGCGGCTGGGAGCCCGCCCATCTGGTCGTGCTGGATGCTGACGATCGTCTCCAGGCTGCGTTACCTTTGTACCGCAAGATGCATTCCTATGGTGAATATGTCTTCGATTTTCAGTGGGCCGAAGCCTGGGAGCGCAGCGGTCGCCACTATTATCCCAAATACCTTGCTGCAGTGCCTTTTTCCCCTGTTCAGGGTCCACGTCTGCTTGCCCGTTGCGAGCAGGGTCGGAAACTGATTCTTGAGTATCTCGATCAAGAGCTGGAACGTACAGGCATATCCGGAATGCATCTGTTGTTCAATACAGGATTGGAAGATGCCAGTTTACAAACGGCCGGCTGGGTAAAGCGATTGGGATGTCAGTTTCACTGGTTCAATCGGAGCTATCAGCACTTTGACGATTTCCTGGCGGCCTGCAACTCACGTAAACGCAAGAACTTCCGCAAGGAACGACTGTCCGTTGCGGATCAGGGCATCAGCTTTCACTGGCTGGCTGGTGAGGAGTTGAATGCAACTGCATGGGACGCCTTTTATCCGTTTTACGCTGCTACCTACCTCAAGCGTGGCCAGCATCCCTACCTTACGCCTGCTTTTTTCCATATGTTGGGCGAAGTAATGCCGGAAGCAGTCAGATTGGTGTTCGCGCGGCATGACGGCCACGATGTTGCGGGTGCATTCTTTCTTGCTGACGGGACGTCGCTCTACGGACGTTATTGGGGATGTCTGGAGGAGTACGATCGGCTGCATTTCGAGACCTGTTTCTATCAGGGTATGGAACGATGCATTGCCGAGGGACTTGAGCGATTCGACGCTGGGGCTCAGGGCGAGCACAAGCTGATCCGTGGTTTTGAACCGGTGTTGACACAGTCCTGGCATAAGCTCCAAGAGCCGTTACATGATGCCGTAGCCGATTTTCTGGTACGCGAGCAGGAAGGGGTGAGGGCTTATCAACTGGAAGCAAAAGATAATTTGCCGTATCGCCAGACTGAGTGAGTTTACATGAAGCCGTTCATCGGGCAGGAACTCGATGTTTCCAGAAGCTTGACGCTCCCCGAGAACGTATAGCAATGAATAAGCGCCGAGGTGATCCCGGCGCTTCGCGGCGTTACTCTTGCGCTGCTTGCACCCGCTCAACGCTTTTGATGACAACCGGATTGGTCGGTACGTTCTGATGTCCGCCCGTATTGCCTGTTGGTATCTTTGCAATGGTTTCGACTACATGCTGGCCTTCGATAACCTCAGCAAATACCGCATAGCCAAAGTCCCGGCCGCCATTATTGAGAAACTCGTTTTTACCCAGGTTGATGAAGAACTGGCTGGTAGCGCTGTCAACTACCTGCGTGCGAGCCATCGCCACGGTGTAACGGTCGTTGCGCAAGCCATTATCAGCTTCGTTCTTGATCGGCTTACCGACGGCACGCTGGTTCATGTCCGGAGTGAAACCACCACCCTGGATCATGAAACCAGGAATCACACGGTGAAAGATTAATCCGTCGTAATGCCCGGCATCAGCGTAGCGAAGGAAGTTTTCCACACTGATGGGCGCTGCTTCTGCGTTGAGCTCCAGGGTAATGTCACCCAGGCTGGTTTTAACCAGGACCAGGGTGTTCTCTGCCAGGGCAGGTGCAGCCGCTAGCAGCATCGCGCAAGTGACGATAAAACGTTTGAACATATTCAGTCTCCGTGAAAAAAGAGTGTGGATGATTCAGCTGGCATTTCCGGCAGGTGCAGCAGAACCCGACTGTGCCAGAAAGTCCAGCAACAGGGCATTGAATTTATCAGCCTGGTCAATGGGTGTGCCATGGCGTGAGTCTTCGATAACTTCCAATCGGGCATCACCTAGCCGACTGACGTATTCGCGCTTTTTTTCGACTGGCGTATAGTCTTTGTCGGCACTGATCACCAATACCGGGCAGATGATGCGATCCAGTTTATCGGTAACGCCCCAGCCGACCAGTGCTCGCAGAGACGCCAGATAAGCGCGCCGATCATTCTCCAACCAGCGGCTCTCAAACGTCTCGCGTATATCCTGCTGTTCGGACTTGGGGAACAAGGTTTTGGCCAAACCCTTGGCGATTGCGCTCAATGGCAAGACGTGAGCAAAGAACAGGCGCTGGGCGACCAGCAAGTATTCCCGGGGGTGACGAGGTATCAGTTCCGGGCCACTGTTGACAATGGTCAGGCTGGCGGGCACGTCAGGCCGGTCGGTTGCTAACTGAAAAGCAATCATGCCACCCATTGATATACCGACAATGTGCGGCTTGCTTAGCTGCATGAAGGCGATGAATGCCAGGCAGTCTTCGGCAAACGTCTTGACGCTGTATCCACCTTTCGGCTTTTCGCTTTTACCGTGACCGCGCATATCAAGACAGAGTACCCGGTAGCCGGGCAGAAGCGCTGGTAGCTGGTACTCCCAGTCACGCTCACTCGATCCCAGTCCATGAATAAGCAGAACGGGCTCGCCTTCACCCTGGTCGGTATAGTGCAGGTTGCAGCCGTTCAGTTGCAGATAGGCCATGAGTCCTTTCCTTGATGGTAAATCGGATCATTGTGGTAGGTAGTGAGAATGCCCTGCCAGCGTTGTTTTGTCATCGTCCGTATTAATTGTGGTGTTGTGCAAGCGTCAAGTCGAACTTTAAGCTCAGGTGGAGTCCAAAAGGTAACCGGTTCCCCGGTATTCTGTTAGGAGATCTATATGAAACAGTTACTTCTCGTTGGTTTATTGGCAATGTCGATGCCACTGCTGGCGCAGCAATCAATCCTGTCGCCGCTCAGCTTCCCTGTGGATGTCGAACTGGAGGCCCAAGGCTTGGATCTGATCAGCACCAGTACCGGTAACGTAGGTAACGTCGCCACGGTCACATTGACTAATCAGGAGTCCCGCGAGATTGGGTGTGTGGCGACTTTCGTCAACGGTCCTGAAAAGCCTGCTCCCCTTAGAGTGAGGCTGGCTGCAGGAGAAAAAACCGTACTCACCCAAGCCTTTCAGCGGGATATCATTCGGGTTCGGGCCTCTATTGAATGTAACGCCAACTGATTCTTCAATATCAGTCAGCCATCGAATGCTTTATTAGAAGATCGGCAAGTATCTGGGTAGCCGGTCCCAAGGGTTTTTCCTTGTTGGCGTAAAGGTAGAGATAGTGTGACCGTCGGGCACCTTGTTGCAGTAATAGGGGTGCCAATCTTCCTTGATCCAGCTCGGTAATGATCTCGTGCTCGGGCAGCCAGGCAAAGCCCAAGCCATTTGCCACCAGAGTTGTAGCAGTGCCCAGGCTGGCAACTGTCCAGCGCTGTTCGGCGCCCAACCAGCCGGAATCGATGGGATGGTGGCCTGAATCTCGGATAACGACCTGTAATTGGGTTTGCAGGTCTTCATGGTTCACCTCGCGGCTCATCTGGTGCAAGGGATGATCCGGATGTGCGACCGCTACGAAGTCGACTGCATTGATCTGGTGGGGTAGATACCCAGCAATGCTCATACCTGAAATGGCTAGATCGGCTGAACCGTTCAACAAGCAGTCCTCAACCCCGGAGAGGACCTCCTCGCGCAACTGAACTCGGCTGCCTTGGCTAAGGGGCATAAAGGCCTTTAATGCGCTTGCCAGTCTATATGTTGGATAAGCCGCATCTACCACAAGACGAACTTCCGGTTCCCAGCCCTGATCCATGTTGAAAGCCAATCGTTCAATCTGACCGGCCTGGTCGAGCAGATTGCGGGAGCGGCGCAGCAATACCTCCCCGGCCTTAGTCAGTATTGCCTTGCGGCCGATGATTTCCAGTAGCGGCACGCCCAGCTGTTCCTGCATGCGGGCGATGGTGTAACTCACCGATGACTGGGAGCGGTGCAACACCTCTGCAGCCTGGGCAAAACCGCCATTGTCGACTACAGCCTGCAGGGTTCGCCATTGTTCGAGAGTAACGCGTGGAGCTTTCATGCCTTGACTCTGATCTTCTCTTGGGGGCGGTTATTATCTGCTGCGCCAGTGCTGATTGCGAGCAGCTCTGGTCAAGGTGTCGTTGGAGACGCCGGCCACCGTAAAGTCACCGATATTCACCTGGGGTAAGTCCTGTCCATTTTTTGAATGCGCGGTGAAACGCCGAAGGCTCGGAAAAGCCCAGCAGCGCAGCCAGATCCTGAATCGGCATGTTTTGCCGGGAGAGATGGTATATAGCGATGTCTCTTCGTAGATGATCTTTCAGCTCCTGATAAGAGGTGCCTTCCTCGCGTAAATGACGGCGCAAGGTCGGCGGGCTCATGCTCAGTTGTTTGGCTACTGACTCCATATCAGGCATATCGACGCCCACATTGGGCCCGATCAACTGCCTGATCCGGCCTGATAGGCTATTACCGAAATCCCGTCGTGAGAGTAGATCCGATGGCGACTGTTCAAGGAAGCGTTTGAGTGTACGAGCGTCCTGAATCAGGGGCATCTGAAGATACTGTTGCGGAATTACCACTGCTGTTTTGGTCTGGTCGAACTGAAGTCTGCAACCAAAAATCAACTGGTATTCCTGATGGTGAGCTGGCGCTGGATAGGCGAATACTGCGCGTTCGAGAGGAATACGCCTGCCGATGAGCCAGCTCGCTAACCGATGCCAGATGACTACTAGGGATTCAGTCAGGAAATGGTCAGGGTCATCAATCATGCTGGTATCAATTTCCAACCAGACAAGGTCACCTTCCTCGTTCATGCTGATACCGGGCGTATCGGCGAACAGTCCGTAGAACAACATGCCACGCTGCAATGCGCGCTCCAGCGTTGTGCAGTGTATCGCCGTGTGGCACATCATGGCGAAGGTGCCGGGCCGGCTGCGCACAGGTCCGAAACCCATCAGCTCATCTTCCAGGGTTTCCCAGAGTTGCTTGATCAGGTGGGTGTATTGCGCGGCATCCACGCGCATGCGCGGCTGGCTAAGCAGTTCGGCATTGATGCCAGCCGCACAGAGCAACGCGTTACTGTCGTACCCATGACGCTCCGCGCCACGCAATGCAGCCCGTACGAAATGAATGGCAACTGAGCGGTTACTCATATGTGGCGACAATCTCCTGAAAGCTGCGTTCGAGTTAGCCACAGCACCGAGTAACCCGCAATGGGTCCCGTGCGGGCAAAATGGTCAATTGCGGTGAGCGCTGGTGTCATTGAGCGGAAATCGGTCGGGGGCTAGTCTGATACTACAACAATCAGGAGTCTCGCCATGCAGCGCATACACTTCGAAACCGAACATCGCATGTTCCGCGAATCATTCCGTACCTTCCTGCAGAAAGAAGTCGTCCCGCATCAGGAGGACTGGGAAGAAGCTGGCATAGTGGATCGAGCCGTGTGGGAAAAAGCCGGAGCAATGGGCTTCCTGCTGCCCTGGGCCGATGAAAAGTACGGCGGATCGGGGCTCACCGATTTTCGTTACGAGCAGATCATGAGTGAGGAGCTGGCCTACATCAACGAGCCTGGCTTCATGTTGTCTCTGCACTCGGCACTATGTGGGCCTTATATCACTGAATACGGCAATGACGAACAGAAGCAGCGTTTCCTGCCAGCCATTATCCGCGGCGAATGCATTCTGGCTGTCGCCATGACTGAACCGGGCGCCGGATCCGATCTGGCGGGTATGCGCACCACTGCGGTGGAGCAGGGCGACCACTACGTCCTCAATGGATCCAAGACCTATATCTCCAATGGTTTGCTCAGCGATCTGGTGATTGTTGCTGCCAAGACCGATCCAGCCAACAAGCATGCGATGGGTCTTTTTCTAGTCGAACGCGGTATGCCGGGGTTTGAGCGTGGCCGTAAACTGAAGAAAATGGGTATGCACTGTCAGGATACGGCAGAGCTGTTCTTTAACGACGTCAAGGTGCCCAAAGCCAATCTGCTGGGCGACGGCAAGGCAGGTTTTATCTACCTGATGCAGATGCTTGCTCAAGAGCGTCTGACCAACGCCTGTGGCGCCGTTGCTGGCGCTGAAGCCGCTTTTCGCGCCACGTTGGAGTACGTGACCGAGCGTAAAGCTTTCGGCAAACCCATCGCGGAATTTCAGAATACCCGCTTCAAACTCGCCGAGTTGCGTACTCAGATCGATGTCGCCCAATGCTTTGTTGATCGCTGCGTGATGGATCATAACGAGAAGGAGCTCACTGCTGAAATCGCCGCAGAAGCCAAGCTGTTTACCACCGAATTGCTGGGTCGCGCAGTGGATGAAGGCGTACAGCTGCACGGCGGAGCGGGTTACATGTGGGAATACCCCATTTGCCGCATGTATGCCAACGCAAGAATCCAGCGTATTTTTGCTGGCACCTCGGAAATTATGAAAGAAATTATCAGTCGCGGGCTGAAGCTGTGAGTTGATGGTCTAAAGCGCAGGCCAGAATGGGTTCCCGCCTTCACGAGAGTGACGAGGGGTGGGGTAGATGCGAGGGTGGCTTGATACATAAGAATGCGCGGTCATGGCAGGGTATTAGTGAGTGCATGAGGCCTGATCCATCAGCGCATCACTCTTCTGCAACGCCATCCTCTCGTTTACGGAGATCCATTGGTGGGTCAGCTCGTTCATAAAAAATCCCGTGCATCAGCACAGGCTCTTGAAATTGGCTCCGCGATCAGGGCTAGAATCTGGGACCCAATGATTAATAGTCATTTGCTCTATCATCTGAGCTACCGCGGATCAGATGCTGCGCACTTCATAAAAAATTCGATTAAAGTCAACGTATTGAGTGCACTATCTAAAAGGATTCGTAGATACTGACTTATCTGTTGCTGATCAATACCGCGGCCATTGAATTTGCCACATGATCAATATTTCCGGTGTTTAATGCAGCCACGCAGATGCGACCACTGCCTACGGCATAAATCGCAAACTCCTCAGCCAGTCTCGAGACTTGAGCCTGAGTCAGGCCGGAGTAGGAGAACATGCCGCGCTGGCGCTCAATAAACGTCATGTCACGGGTTACACCGGCCGCAGCCAGTTTTTCGACCAGGCTGTGCCGCATGATTCGAATGCGATCACGCATTTCAGCCAGTTCTTCCTCCCACATTGCATATAACTCAACATTGTTCAGTACCGCAGATACTACTTTGGCGCCGTGGGTAGGTGGGTTTGAGTAGTTGGTTCGGATAACACGCTTGAGCTGGGACATTGTGCTGAGCATTTCATCGTGACTTTCGGTCACCAGGGTCAAGGCTCCAACTCGCTCGCCATACAGCGAGAATGACTTGGAAAACGAACTGGAGATGAATAACGGCAGCCCAGATTCAGCAAACAAACGCAAAGCGACAGCATCATCCTGCAAATTGTCACCAAAGCCCTGGTAAGCGATATCGATAAAAGGCACATGATTGCAACGCTGAATGACGTCGATTACCCGCGTCCAGTCAGCAAGACTGAGATCAGCGCCGGTCGGGTTGTGGCAGCAGGCGTGTAAAAGTACGACACTGCCTGCGGGCAAGCCTTCAATGCCCTGCAGCATGCCTTCCAGATTGACGCCATGTGTTTTGGGATCGTAATAGGGATAGGTCACTACCTCGAAACCGGCAGCTTCGAACAATGAGCGGTGGTTTTCCCAGCTTGGATCGCTGATGGCAACCAGTCGCTTGTTGAGCAAGCGATACAGAAAGTCTGCGCCGAGTTTCAAGGCGCCGGTACCGCCGATTGACTGGGCTGTGACCAAGCGTCCGGACTCCAGCAGATTCGATTCGGGACCGAATAGCAGCGTCTGCACGGCTTCGTCATAAGATGCGAGGCCTTCCATCGGCAGGTAGGGACGCGGGCTTTGCTCGGCGACGCGAGCTTCTTCAGCTGAACGTACGGCGCGCAACAACGGTACCTTGCCGTTTTCGTCATAATACACCCCGACACCCAAGTTGACCTTGTTAGCCCGGTTATCGGCATTGAAAGCTTCGTTCAGGCCGAGGATCGGATCGCGTGGAGCCATTTCAACAGGTGAAAACAAAGTCATGGTATAGACAAACCCGATGCAGGTGAGTGGGGAATTCAAGCAATCATTATAAACAGACACGTGCCAAGGTGCGAGTGCAGCAACGAGCGCAGCATGGTGAAACGCTTTGCCCGACCAGCGACCACTGAAGGCCGGGCACTGCGGTGCTATGATAGACGTCGTTTTTTTACAGTCGGAACCCAGAATAGATGACCCAGTTCAAACTCCAGACCCGTTTTCAGCCCGCCGGTGACCAGCCGACCGCCATTGCGCAACTGGTAGAAGGGCTGGAAGCGGGACTCTCGCATCAAACCCTGCTCGGGGTGACTGGTTCAGGAAAGACCTTCACCATCGCCAATGTCATTCAGCAGGTGCAGCGCCCAGCCATCATCATGGCGCCGAACAAGACCTTGGCGGCTCAGTTATACGGCGAGTTTCGCGATTTTTTTCCGAATAACTCGGTGGAGTATTTCGTTTCCTATTATGACTATTACCAGCCAGAAGCTTATGTGCCGTCCTCTGACACCTTTATTGAAAAGGATGCATCAGTAAACGACCATATCGAACAGATGCGATTGTCAGCCACCAAGGCCCTACTGGAGCGCCCCGACGCCATAATTGTTGCCACCGTGTCGGCTATTTACGGACTGGGGGATCCTGCCTCCTATTTGCGTATGGTTCTCCATGTGGATCGCGGTGACCACCTGGAGCAACGTGCGCTCCTGCGGCGTCTGGCCGAATTGCAGTACACCCGCAATGACATGGAGCTGGCACGGGCAAACTACCGCGTTCGTGGTGATGTCATCGACATCTTCCCAGCCGAATCGGACCTAGAAGCGATTCGTATCGAACTCTTTGACGACATCGTCGAGACGATCAGCTATTTCGATCCACTAACAGGTGAAGTTTTACGCAAGGTTCCGCGCGTAACTATCTATCCTAAATCACATTATGTGACACCTAGAGAGAAGTTGCTTGAGGCGGTAGAGCACATCAAGGTCGAGCTGGCGGAACGTCTGGAGGTGTTGAAAAGCCAGAACAAACTGGTTGAAGCCCAGCGGCTGGAGCAGCGCACTCGCTTTGATATGGAGATGATCATGGAGCTGGGCTACTGCAATGGAATCGAGAACTATTCCCGCTATTTGTCCGGGCGAAATCATGGCGAAGCTCCACCGACCCTATTTGATTACTTGCCCAAAGACGCCTTGTTGATTATCGACGAATCCCATGTTTCGGTGCCCCAGGTGGGTGCTATGTATAAGGGTGACCGTTCGCGCAAGGAAACTCTGGTTGAGTATGGATTCCGCCTTCCCTCGGCGCTGGATAACCGGCCAATGCGTTTTGACGAGTGGGAGGCTATTTCTCCCCAGGCTATCTTTGTTTCAGCCACGCCCGGCCCATACGAAGCCGAACACGCCGGTAGAACAGTAGAGCAGGTGGTGCGTCCGACAGGTCTGGTTGATCCCGAGATCGAGGTCAGACCCGCTACCAGTCAGGTCGACGATCTGATGTCCGAAATTGCTCTGCGTACCGCCAAGGAAGAGCGGGTGCTTGTGACCACACTGACCAAGCGCATGGCCGAAGATCTGAGTGATTACCTGTCAGACCATGGCATTCGCGTGCGTTACCTGCACTCCGATATAGATACAGTGGAGCGAGTGGAGATCATCAGGGACCTGCGTATCGGTGTGTTTGATGTTCTTGTCGGCATTAACTTGCTGAGAGAAGGTCTTGATATGCCTGAAGTTTCCCTTGTTGCTATTCTGGATGCGGACAAGGAGGGTTTCCTGCGCTCTGAGCGCTCCCTCATCCAGACTATCGGCCGTGCAGCGCGTAATCTCAACGGTAAGGCCATTCTCTATGCCGATCGCATGACGGGTTCGATGGAGCGAGCAATAGGGGAAACCGAGCGCCGCCGAGAGAGGCAGATCGCCTTTAATCTGGAGCACAACATCACACCTGTCGGTATTACCAAAAGCGTGCAGGATATTCTTGAAGGCGCTGTGGTGCCGGGGAGTAACAGCCGAAACAATAAGCGCAAACGACTCAAGGCCGCCGAAGATGCTGCAGAATACAGCGCAAACCAACTGCGCTCACCCTCAGAAATCAGCAAGCGAATCCGTCAAATGGAAGAAAAGATGTACCACCATTCCAGAGATTTGGAATTCGAAGCAGCTGCTGGGGTACGCGACGAAATTCAGCAGCTCAGAGCGATGTTGTTGAAAGTCTAAGGCGGCAGGATGATAACTGCGCGCACTAACAGACAAGGTCAAAATGGGCTTTTGAATCCGTGAGAATGGCGTGAATGGTTTTGTGTTACTTACAGATATTCAGTCACTTACCGCTTGACAAGATTTAAGTTGCTGCGTAAAGTTCGCGGCCATTGCAGGCACATAGCTCAGTTGGTTAGAGCACCACCTTGACATGGTGGGGGTCGTTGGTTCGAATCCAATTGTGCCTACCAAATACGAGACCCGGCCCCTGTGGCCGGGTTTTTTATTTCAGCGTCCATCGGGACGCCTGTGCAGTAGCCCATCAGGGCCGCCGGCGCTTGATGGCTGGTTTAATCTGCAGCATCAGGCATTTCGGAAGGACTTATTCATCATGTGGCCTTGCGTAGGGGTCACCACTGAGAAAGAGCGGCACATGCCCACAATTACTCTCCCCGACGGCAGTCAAAAATCTTTCGATAATCCGGTCAGCGTGCTCGATGTTGCGCAATCCATCGGTGCTGGCTTGGCCAAAGCTACGTTAGCTGGCAAGGTCAACGGCAAGCAGGTAGACGCCTGCGACATCATTGATACCGACGCGACCCTGCAGATCATCACGCCGAAGGACGAAGAGGGGCTTGAGATCATCCGCCACTCCTGTGCTCATTTGATCGGCCACGCCGTCAAGCAGCTCTATCCCAGTGCCAAGATGGTTATTGGTCCAGTCATCGACGATGGCTTCTATTACGATATAGCCTATGAACGCTCCTTCACCCCGGAAGATATGGTCGCGATTGAAGCGCGTATGCGTGAGCTGATCGCCACGGATTACGATGTGATCAAGAAGGTTACCCCTCGAGCGGACGTCATTGACGTATTCAGTGCGCGTGAGGAGGATTACAAGCTACGTCTGGTTGAAGATATGCCAGACGAACAGACCATGGGTTTGTATTATCACGAAGAATACGTCGACATGTGCCGCGGTCCGCACGTGCCCAATACGCGCTTTCTCAAGGCTTTCCAGCTGACTCGGATCTCTGGCGCCTACTGGCGGGGCGATGCGAAGAATGAGCAGTTGCAACGCATCTACGGCACCGCATGGGCCGACAAGAAGCAGCTGGCTGCGTATATTCTGCGCATGGAAGAAGCCGAGAAGCGAGATCACCGCAAAATCGGCAAGCGTCTGGGGCTGTTCCATACTCAGGAAGAAGCGCCGGGCATGGTGTTCTGGCACCCGGATGGCTGGACTATCTATCAGGTGCTTGAGCAGTACATGCGCCAGATCCAGCGCACCAGTGGCTACAAAGAGATCAAGACGCCGCAGGTCGTAGATCGCGTGCTGTGGGAGCGTTCCGGGCACTGGGAGCATTACTCCCACGCCATGTTCACCACCGAATCAGAAAGTCGCGATTACGCTATCAAGCCGATGAATTGCCCGTGCCATGTACAGGTGTTCAACCAGGGCCTGAAAAGCTACCGCGAGCTTCCGTTACGCCTGGCTGAGTTCGGTTCCTGCCACCGCAACGAGCCATCAGGTTCGCTGCACGGGCTGATGCGCGTGCGTGGCTTTACCCAGGACGATGCGCACATCTTCTGCACCGACGAGCAGGTTGAGGCGGAAGCTTCCGACTTTATCGCGCTGACGTTGCAGGTATACAAGGACTTTGGCTTCGATGATGTAGAGCTCAAGCTGTCTACCCGTCCGGAAAGCCGTGTCGGCGACGATGCGCTCTGGGATCAGGCCGAGAAGGGCCTGGAGTCAGCCTTGAACAAAGCCGGTCTGGAGTGGGATCTGCAGCCAGGCGAGGGCGCCTTCTACGGGCCGAAGATCGAGTTCTCCCTGCGCGACTGTATTGGTCGAGTATGGCAGTGTGGTACCCTGCAGTTGGATTTCATGCTACCAGGCCGTTTGGGCGCCCAATATGTAGCCGAAGACGGTTCGCGCAAGACACCTGTCATGCTGCACCGTGCCATTCTCGGTTCGTTTGAACGGTTCATTGGCATATTAATCGAACATTATGCTGGCGATTTTCCTGCTTGGCTGGCGCCAACTCAGGCCGCTATTCTCAATATCACCGATAATCAGGCTGTTTTTTGCTCAGAAGTGGAGAAAAGCCTCAATGAAATGGGCTATCGGGCATATGCGGACTTGAGAAACGAGAAAATTGGCTTTAAGATTCGCGAGCATACTTTGCACAAGACACCCTACCTCCTCGTAATTGGAGACAGGGAAGTCGAATCGCACACTGTGGCCGTGCGCACACGGGAGGGTAAAGATCTGGGTTCCATGACTGTTACCGAGTTCTCCGAATACCTCGCCCGTGACGTTGCACAACGAGGCCGCCAGAATTCGGAGCTATAAAGATTAAACGCGAGATGAGACAAGACAAAAGAGCCGCACAACGCCCGCCGATCAATGAGAACATCACGGCGAGCGAAGTCCGCCTGATCGGTGCCGAAGGTGAACAAATCGGTATCGTGTCCATTCAGGAAGCCATGGCCGCCGCAGAGGAGGCCAAGATGGACCTGGTTGAAATCTCCCCTGATGCAGAGCCGCCGGTTTGCCGAGTCATGGACTACGGCAAGCATATCTTCGAGAAGAAGAAACAGCAGGCCGTCGCGCGCAAGAATCAGAAACAGATTCAGATTAAAGAAATAAAGTTTCGACCAGGGACGGAAGACGGGGACTATAAGGTGAAGTTACGCAACCTTATACGCTTCCTGAGTGATGGGGATAAAGCTAAGGTTTCATTACGATTCCGCGGCCGCGAAATGGCTCACCAGGAGCTGGGGATGGAGTTGTTGAAGCGGGTCGAACAAGACCTGTTGGAATACGGCACCGTCGAACAGCACCCGAAAATGGAAGGTCGTCAGCTGATGATGGTCATCGCACCCAAGAAGAAAAAGTAACCTCCAGGGCATCGCCAGGCCTTGCGGTTATCTATTAACGCAATTTGCGGAGTAATTGAACATGGCTAAAGTAAAGATGAAGACCAAAAGAGGTGCTGCAAAGCGCTTCAAGGCGACCGGTAACGGTCTTAAGCACAAGCATGCTTTCAAGAGCCACATCCTGACCAAGATGAGCACTAAGCGTAAGCGTCAACTTCGGGGTACTTCCGAGTTGCACCCTGCTGATGTGCAAAAAGTCGAGCGCATGTTGCGTCTCCGTTAAGTCTAGGTTGAGGAAATAAATAATGGCTCGTGTTAAGCGTGGTGTAATGGCGCGTAAGCGTCACAAGAAGATCCTGAAACTCGCCAAAGGCTACTATGGTGCGCGCTCGCGTGTATTCCGTGTTGCCAAGCAGGCGGTCATCAAGGCAGGTCAGTATGCCTATCGTGACCGCAAGCAGCGTAAGCGTCAGTTCCGTGCTCTGTGGATCGCTCGTATCAATGCTGGTGCTCGCATGAACGGCATGTCCTATAGCCGTTTGATCGCTGGTTTGAAAAAGGCGTCCATCGAAATCGACCGCAAGATTCTGGCCGATCTGGCTGTGAATGAAAAAGCGGCGTTTACCTCGATTGTCGAGAAAGCAAAGGCTAGTCTGGCTTAAGCCCTCGTTACGACAATCACTGGAGCCCAGCTCCGGTTGGCAACGTCATTAATAGGGGAAGAGCCTCATCGCTCTTCCCCTATTTTTGTTTCTGGAGTTTGTAAATGGAAAATCTTGACGCCCTGGTCGGCCAAGCCCTGAAGGCTATCGAGCAGGCCGATGATGTCAGTACGCTGGAACAGATCCGCGTGCAATACCTTGGCAAGAAGGGCGAATTGACCCAGGTAATGAAGACCTTGGGCAATATCCCGAATGAAGAGCGCCCCAAAGTGGGTGCCATGGTCAACGAAGCTAAAGAACAGGTCTCGAGCGAGCTTAATACCCGCAAGAGCACCATGGAAGCCGCTGCACTTGATCAAAAACTCGCTGCCGAGCGGGTCGACGTTACCCTGCCGGGCCGCGGCCAGGTCAGCGGTGGATTGCATCCAGTCACCCGCACGCTGGAACGCATCGAACAGATTTTTGCCCACGTCGGTTACACCGTCGAGGAAGGTCCCGAGGTCGAGGACGATTACCACAACTTCGAAGCACTCAACATTCCTGGCCACCACCCGGCCCGGGCAATGCATGACACCTTCTATTTCAATGCCAATACCCTGCTGCGTACCCATACCTCTCCGGTTCAGGTGCGTACCATGGAAACCACGCAGCCACCGATCCGGATCATCTGTCCGGGCCGTGTCTATCGCTGCGACTCCGATCAGACCCACTCGCCGATGTTCCATCAGGTCGAAGGCCTGCTGATAGACGAAGGCATAAGCTTTGCTGATCTGAAAGGCACCATCGAGCAGTTTTTGCGAGAATTTTTCGAGGCGGATCTGGAAGTGCGATTCCGTCCCTCGTTCTTCCCGTTCACCGAACCGTCGGCCGAGGTGGATATCCGCCGCACCGTAATCAAAAACGGTGAAGAAAAGGCCGACTGGCTTGAAGTGCTGGGCTGCGGCATGGTTCATCCGGATGTGCTGCGCATGTCCGGCATCGACCCGGAAAAATATCAAGGGTTTGCATTTGGCATGGGCGTAGAGCGTCTGACAATGCTGCGTTACGGAGTGGGCGATCTGCGCATCTTCTTTGATAACGATTTGCGTTTTCTCGAGCAGTTTCGCTAAGCGACGCACCCGCCAACCCCTTTGAAAGCAGGTATCAACAATGAAATTCAGTGAACAGTGGCTGCGCACTTGGGTTAATCCGCCGGTCTCTCGCGACGAGCTGGTTGCACGCTTGTCCATGACCGGGCTTGAAGTCGATAGCGTGACGCCAGCTGCGGGCGCCTTCAGTGGTGTTGTGGTCGGTGAGATCATCAGCGCCGAACAGCACCCCGATGCGGACAAGTTGCGCGTATGTCAGGTCAGCAGCGGTGGTGAGCTGCACCAGGTCGTTTGTGGCGCGCCCAATGCGCGTGCCGGTATCAAGGTGCCTTTTGCCACCGTTGGCGCGGTACTCGGTGAAGACTTCAAGATCAAGCAAGCCAAGCTACGTGGTGTCGATTCCCAGGGCATGTTGTGCTCAGCCGCCGAGCTCAAACTTTCCGACGACCATGACGGATTGTACGAACTGCCCGCAGACGCACCCGTCGGCCAGAGCCTACGTGAATATCTGGGTCTGGATGACGCTATTATTGAGGTCGACCTGACGCCCAATCGTGGCGATTGCTTGTCAATTGCGGGTCTCGCCCGCGAAGTGGCAGCCAACTATGCTGAACAGGTCTGCCGCCCATCTGTTCCTGCTGTACCTGCAGTCAATGATGACCAGCGACCGATCGAACTGCTCGCTACCCAGGCGTGTTCGCGCTACCTGGGCCGTGTCATTCGTAATGTCGACCTGTCCCGCCCGACGCCCCTTTGGATGGTTGAGCGGTTGCGTCGCAGCGATATCCGCAGCATCGACGCAGTAGTCGATATTACCAACTACGTCATGCTCGAGCTGGGGCAGCCGCTGCACGCGTTTGATCTTGCCGAGATACGCGGTGGCATTCGCGTACGTATGGCCGAGGAGGGCGAGAAAATCGTTCTGCTCGACGGCCAGGAAATCACCTTGCGCGGCGATACCCTGGTTATTGCTGATCACGAACGTCCTCTGGCCATGGCTGGCATCATGGGTGGCGAGCATAGCGGCGTCAGCGAGAAAACGACCGACCTGTTTCTGGAAAGCGCCTTCTTCGACACCATCGCGATCGCGGGTAAAGCCCGAGGTTATGGTTTGCACACCGACTCTTCGCACCGCTATGAACGCGGCGTAGATTGGCAGCTTCAGCGTGAGGCAGCCGAGCGCGCTACGGCGTTGATTGTAGAGATCGTGGGTGGCGAGCCGGGGCCAATCGTTGAAGCTGTCGCGCAGGATCAATTACCGACTCTCAAGCAGATTATCCTGCGCGATAGTCGTATCAGCCAGATGCTGGGTATGCAGATGAGCGCATCCGATGTTACGGGCTACCTCACGGGTCTAGGGCTGGAGGTTAATGCCGACGGCGCTGGACAATGGCATGTGAATGTACCCAGTCATCGCTTCGATATCAGTATTGAAGTCGATCTGATTGAAGAACTGGCCCGCTTGTATGGTTACAACCGTCTTCCTGTCAGCGCGCCCACGGTGGCGCTCAATCTCGCGGCCAAGCCGGAAACACTCGGAGAGCTTCCGGTATTGCGGCGCTTGCTGGTTGCGCGGGGTTACTACGAAGCGATTACCTACAGCTTCGTCGAGCCCGGTCTGAATAAATTATTTGATCCGCAGATTGAGCCTCTGGCCCTCGCCAACCCGATTTCAAGTGACATGGCCGTTATGCGCACGTCACTTTGGCCTGGGCTGAGTAAAGCCGTGCAGTACAACCAGAACCGCCAGCAGGGCCGGGTGCGTTTGTTTGAAAGCGGTCAGCGCTTTGTGCCGCAGGCTGATGGCCAGCTGCTTCAGGAGCCGATGTTGTCAGGTATCGTAAGTGGCAGTCGCCTACCGGAAGGCTGGGCCAACAGCAACGACAAGCTCGACTTCCATGACGTCAAGGGCGATGTCGAAGCATTGCTGGGGCAGGGCGGGGCTGGCGATCAATACCGTTTTGAACCGGCCGAGCATCCCGCATTGCATCCGGGCCAGACTGCCCGTATCACCCGCGATGGCGAGACAGTCGGTTGGCTGGGTGGGCTGCATCCAAAGCTGGCCGGCGAGCTGGACTTACAAGGGGCGGTATTTGTGTTCGAACTGGCATTAGCCAAGATTACTAATGGCCGGCTACCGCGCTTCAGCGAACTGTCTCGCTTCCCCGAGGTGCGCCGTGATATCGCCCTGGTTGTCGACAAGCCAATCGTTGCTGCCGATCTCTTGAGCGATATTCGTGACAATGCCGGCGCCGCACTCAAGAACCTAAGGTTGTTTGACGTCTATGAGGGTAAAGGTGTTGATCCGCATAGAAAAAGTCTTGCAATCGGCTTGACGTTACAGCATTCGTCACGCACTCTTACTGATGATGAGGTAAACGCTGTCATGGACAAGGTGTTATCGTCTCTGGAGCTAAGGTTTAATGCCACACTAAGGAAGTAACCCATGGGGGCTCTGACAAAAGCAGAAATGGCAGAACATCTCTACGAGGAGCTTGGCTTCAACAAACGTGAAGCCAAGGAACTGGTAGAACTGTTTTTCGAAGAGATTCGAAACGCCCTGGAAAGCAACGAGCAGGTCAAACTGTCCGGATTCGGCAACTTTGACCTGCGCGACAAGCGCCAGCGGCCCGGCCGTAACCCCAAGACCGGCGAAGAAATCCCTATTACCGCCCGGCGTGTGGTCACCTTTCGCCCCGGACAGAAACTCAAGGCACGAGTAGAAGCATATGCTGGAACCCAGCCATAACGACGAATTACCAGTTATTCCAGGCAAGCGCTACTTCACCATTGGCGAAGTGAGCGAACTGTGTGCGGTCAAGCCACACGTATTGCGTTACTGGGAGCAGGAATTCCCCCAGTTGTCGCCAGTCAAGCGTCGTGGCAATCGCCGGTATTACCAGCGCCAGGACGTGCTGATGATCCGTCAGATCCGTGCGCTGCTGTACGACCAGGGCTTCACGATCGGCGGCGCCCGTCAGCGTCTGTCAGGTGACGAAGCCAAGGAAGACGTCACCCATTACAAGCAATTGATCCGCCAGACCATCACTGAACTGGAAGAAGTGCTACAGGTTCTGCGCACCCATTGATTCACTCGCATAATGAAAAAAAACTTTCTCGTATCAGATAGTTAATGTATTATGCGACCCGCTTCGACAGACAAAGTCGAAGCGCAGTCGGGGCGTAGCGCAGCCTGGTAGCGCACTTGCATGGGGTGCAAGGGGTCGAGTGTTCGAATCACTCCGTCCCGACCAATATTCAGTGATTTAGCCCAATGTTTACGCATTGGGCTTTTTCATTTCTGAGAGTCGTCGTGCGTTCCCCTACAAATTGACTCAGTCGCATTTTGTCATCTGACCGACCATTCTCCCTGTTAAAATCATCCAAAGAGGAATTTTCATGGCTACCAACCGTTCGCGTCGTTTGCGCAAAAAACTCTGTGTGGATGAGTTTCAGGAACTGGGATTCGAGCTGAACCT
>Ga0307486_1000292_pt1 | contig 49067 bp, 31 predicted proteins | sample CBIW02metaG_FD_203663 | JGI IMG/M metagenome (GOLD analysis project Ga0307486, IMG submission 203663) | Sea-ice brine microbial communities from Beaufort Sea near Barrow, Alaska, United States - CBIW 0.2 | ecosystem: Environmental > Aquatic > Marine > Coastal | place: USA: Alaska | collected... | reverse complement strand
ATGAAATAAATATTTTGATGAATACTTGTGAAATACAACTCGTGTAGGTTACAGTTAAATTCGTAGTAGAACCATTAATTTTTCGAAGGATTAAAATTGATTACCCACAGTATTTCATGTAGAGCCAGAATTTTGAAGTTTGACGAAATTTCATGCATGAGAATAATCTCAATATTGTATTGAAATCAAGATTTAAGAAACCAATTTTGGAGGAATATTGTGCTCATGTTTATTGAGATTAAAGAATTCAAAAGCAACTTTTTTTTTGATATTTGCGTCTTTTCAATATAATACCCAAAAAATATCGTATGAAAAATTGGATACTTCTTTTATTATCGGCCTTTGTATTTTCTTCTGCTGGAACTTTTGCTCAGCAACTGAACTTGGTACAACCAACAATGACGCCATTGCAAGCCGTGGAAAACGTGCTTCTAGGAGCAGGTATAAATGCTTTTAATATTACCTATAATGGTTCTGCCGCATTAGCAAATCAAACACAGGCTGGAGTGAGGCGTTTTAATAATACAGATCCAAATTTTCCAATAAGTGGAGGAGTTTTGATGAATACACAAGGCACCACTGACGTGTCTAATGATCCAGACTTAAACGCTATTGCTATTGGTCCTTTGGATCCAACAAATGGAGCAATCATAGAGTTCGATTTTGTTCCTTCAGGAGATACACTGTCTTTTAATTATATCTTTTCTTCAAGTGAATACAATGGTTTCACATGCTCAAATTATAATGATGTTTTTGGATTTTTTATTTCAGGGCCCGGAATAAATGGTCCTTATTCAAATAATTCAATAAATATAGCGAGAGTGCCAGGTACAAATAATGTCCCTGTATCAATTAGCACCGTAAATTCGGGAACCGCTTCAAATCCAGCAAACGAATATTTGTGTGCACAGGCTGACCCGAACTGGCAATCTAATTCAAACTATTTTACGACTTCCTTCAATCCGATTTTTGCAAATACTTCACAACCAATTAATTCATTTAACGGAAGTACAGTCCTCCTTACGGCAAATTCAACTTTAAACTGTAGTGACACTTTCCATATAAAATTGGCTATTTCACATGTTGGGGATATGTCATTGGAATCTGGTGTGTTTTTAGAGGCTAATTCATTTTCTTCGAATGTTATTGATATTTCAATTGAAACAAGTGCTGATTATTCTGATACATTATTAATTGAAGGTTGTATGGAGGCAACTGTCGCTTTTACACGTCCTTCTACTAATTTGAATGATACTTTAGTAATCAATATTGATGTTGGAGGTACAGCAGATACATTAGCAGATTATCCTGTTTTTGCTCCTGGAGATTCATTGATTTTTCTTCCTGGTGTAGATACAATTTTTGTGACCATTAGTCCAATTGACGATGGTATTGATGAAGGACCAGAAAGTATAATTATTTCTGCTTTATCGGTTACTGCCTGTGGGGATAGCGTCTATTCCTATGGAACTATATGGATTGATGACAAGCCCAATACGACCACAATTGCTTCTGATACAACCATACTCTGTGCAAACGATAGTGTACCTGTTTGGGCAACCACAGAAAATGGTTTTCCTCCCTATACCTATACTTGGAGTAATGGAACAACGGGAGCCAATTCGTTTGCCGCAGCAACAAGTAATGGTCCAACAACTTATATAGTTACAGCTACAGATGATTGTGGGTTTGAGAGTTCCGATACCACAACAATTATTTTGAATCAGACATTGAAGATTGATTCATTGATTCAGAATCCTGCAGATTGTGGTGTAGATAATGGATATGTAGTTGGTTTTGGACACGTGCCTGGATATACTGGAACACCAAAATTCAAATGGACTGGCCCAGGAACAGGGGGTACTGCTTTTACAAATGCATCTGTATGGTCTGATAAACCAACCGGTTGGTATTATTTTAGTATCACTGATGATGTTTGTAGTGTTTTAGACAGTATTTTCTTAGAACAAGATCCGCCACCAACAGCAGATTTTGATGCTGATCCAGCATTTGGATTTGCTCCACTTGATGTTACCTTTACAAATAATTCAGATCCTGCAACAACATATTATTGGGATTTTGGAAATGGCGAAACGGCAACAGTTGGGAGTTTAAATGATCAAAACACAACTTATTTTGAGGAAGGTGTGTACACTGTTACATTGGTTACTGAAAAAGGTCAATGTACAGATGAGACAGCTAGAAAGATAATAGTTACTCTTCCTTTAGGATACGAAATGCCAAACGTATTTACTCCAAATGGAGATGGACAAAATGACTTTTTTACTTTGAATGCAGAGAATGCCCAAAGTTTGGAAATTGTAATTCTTAACCGTTGGGGAAATAAAGTTTTCGAAAGTACTGATCTAAACTTCATGTGGAATGGAAAAGTGAATAACTCTGGTGCAGAATGCTCTGATGGAACATACTTCTACAAGTTTGAGATTGTTGACTTATCAGGAGTGAAAAAACAAGAACATGGTTTTGTTCAATTGGTTAATGATTAAAAGTTATATAACTTAAGTGAACAAAAAAAGAGGAGCTAATTGCTCCTCTTTTTTTGTTAAATGAAGATTCAACCACGGATCTAAGGGCTATTTATGAAATTTAGAATTACATAGTGTGGCGCAGTTAGAAAGCATACTGTTTTTAAATCAGATATGTTTGAAATTTAGCCGACACAGCCTAACTTTTATTATTTCTATAAGCTGAAATTTTCGATATTTATTATTTGTTAACCAAGATAAGTCGTTATTTGAAAAAATGGATTTGTAATAGTCGGAGAACTTTACACTCTGTCCAGTCAATAGTTTATCCCACGGAGAGGGTTATATGTTAATAAAAAAACGTCTTGCGTTTTTTTATTAAGCCACAGAGTGCTGACATGTCTACACAACTTAATCTTGTTTTCTAAAATATTGAAGTTCTCTGAATACAAGTGGATTTCAATGAGAGAAGGATACCACTTTTTGTATTGAAACCAAAAACAATTTAAACAACTTTTAATAAACACTTTCCTGTCATCTCTTCAGGTTTTTCAATACCCATTCTACTCAAAATAGTAGGAGCAACGTCAGCAAGAATTCCATCTTCTAACACTAGATTGTCTTCCGTTACATAAACCACAGGAACAGGATTTAGTGAATGAGCTGTATTTGGAGAGCCATCGGGATTAATTGCCATATCCGCATTTCCGTGATCTGCTATTACAATAAATTCATATCCTTTTGATTTTCCTGCTTCAATAACTTTTCCTAAACAAGTGTCTACTGTTTCAACCGCTTTGACAATTGCTTCGTAAATTCCAGTATGACCAACCATGTCTGGATTAGCAAAGTTTAAACAAAATAAATCTGGTGAATTTTTAAGTAAATCCTCTGTGATTTTAGCGGTTACCTCTGGCGCACTCATTTCTGGTTGTAAGTCATAAGTTGCCACCTTTGGTGAATTAACTAAAATTCTTTTCTCCCCAGAAAAAGGTATTTCTCTTCCACCAGAAAAGAAGAAAGTTACGTGAGGATATTTTTCTGTTTCTGCAATTCGTACTTGCGTCTTATGATTAGAAGCTAAAACTTCTCCCAATGTATTTTGTAAATTGTCTTTATTGAAAATCACATTAACATCTTTAAAAGTATCATCATAAGAAGTCATTGTTAGCAGATCAATTGATAATGGTTTCATGGCATAACCTTCAATCTCTTGTTGATTAAGCACCGTGATGATTTCTCGTGGACGGTCTGTTCTAAAATTGAAACTGATCACTAAATCACCATTCTCAATTGCCGTATTTTCTTCACCATGATTAATAACAGAAGCTTTAATAAATTCATCTGTTATTCCTTCTGAATACCAATAATCGAAAACATGATCAGCGGAATTAAAACGTTTTCCTTTTAGATGAGTCATCAAATTATATGATTCTTCAACTCTTTCCCAACGTTTATCTCTGTCCATTGCATAATATCTACCAATGATACTGGCTATTTTTACTGGACTATCAGCAATGTGCTTTTCTAAATTGTTATAAAATAGCTTTCCACTTTTCGGATCACAATCTCTTCCGTCGGTGAAACCATGGATGTATACTTTATCTAATTTATGTTGATTTGCTAAATCACAAAGTGTGTGTAAATGCTGCTGTGAACTGTGCACGCCTCCTTCAGAAATAAGGCCCATAAAATGAACTTTCTGATTGTTGGCTTTTGCTTTTTGAAATGCTGATGTTAAAATATCTAATTTAAAGAATTCTCCATCTCTAATAGATTTATTGATGCGTGTCAATTCTTGATATACAATTCTCCCTGCGCCAATATTTAAGTGACCCACTTCAGAATTACCCATTTGTCCTTTCGGTAAGCCCACTTGTTCTCCAAAAGTAGTGAGTCTGGCATTGGGGTAGTTTTTTAGTAAATTGTCCATAACCGGAGTTTTAGCGTTATGAATCGCATCTGATTTACTTTTGTCACCAATTCCCCAACCATCAAGAATTATTAATCCAACTTTTCTATTTTCTTTCATTTCTAGTGATTTTAAAATGAGCTCCTTTTGGTTTATTCGGAAGATAAACAATAGTGTCGCAATGGAATTTAAGCAAGTTTTTAACGATATATAATCCTAATCCTGTGCCTTTTTGAGCTCTGGTTTCTTCATTTCCTATGCGAACAAATTTACTAAAAACATCTCCTATATGTTCTTGTGGAATTCCATTTCCATCATCCTTAACTCCCCAAGTGATTGTATTCTTTTTTCTAAATAAATACACCTCGATTTTTGCATCTTGTCCTGCGTACTTTAGCGCATTTTCAAGGAGGTTATGCAAAACAGTTTCTATTACAAATAAATCAACTTTTGTGATAATGTGCTCTTCGATTGAGATTTGAACAGGAATTCGCGTCTTTGACCATTTTTCAACCATTTGAGTCATTTGCTCACTCAAATTATATTCTTCAATGTTTAATTGTAATCGGTGATTTTCTATTCGTGTAGCGGTCAAGATATTTTCAATCATTTCCTCTAATCGCTTGTTTTCAATAATGGCTTGTTTCAGCATATCTTCCTGCTGATCTCTGTCCAAATTCTTTCTTTTTAATAAAGTTTGAAGATAAAGCTTGTTTGAAGTTAATGGAGTTTTTAATTCATGCGTTACAGAAAGAAGAAAGTTATTCTGACGGCTTGATAATTTCATCTCTTTTTGAATGGAATTTCTAATTTTCCATAAGCCAAGCATAAGAATCAAGAAAAAGACAAGTCCTTCCCCAATAATCATAAACATGCGCTTATTAGCGGAGTCACCCGAATTGATTTCAGAAGAAAGATCAATAATATGATAGCCCCACCATACAAACTGCATGACAACATAAACTCCTAGAATGTAGAAAAATATTGCTGTTTGCTTTTTCATAATTATTACTTAATAAGCACGTCCACCAATCCCTTCAATGTAATTCATAAATGCTCTATTCACTACTTTATTTCCTCCTGGTGTGGGATAATTACCCGTAAAGTACCAGTCACCTTTATTGTCAGGACAAGCTTTATGAAGGTTTTCAATTGTTTGATAAACAATAACCACCTCAGATTTCATATCAACAGGAGTAAGTAGCTCAGCAATTTTTGCTGAAACTTCATTTGCCGTAAATGGTTCGTAAATTTCTTTTACGTAGTTTTTAATTTGCTCTTTAGGATAGTTTTGTTGCTCTACACATTTCTTGTAAACTTCATCAATAATGTATCCTTTTCCTTTTTCCTTTAAGAGTTCAATCGCTGCTTCAAAAGCAATAAAGTCACTCATTTTCGCCATGTCTATACCATAACAATCTGGATAACGGATTTGTGGAGCAGAAGAAACAACCACGATTTTTTTAGGTTCTAAACGGTCTAAAATTCGAAGAATACTTTGCTTTAACGTTGTTCCACGAACAATTGAATCATCTATTACAACAAGGTTGTCGACATTTCTTTCTACAGTTCCATACGTGATATCGTAAACGTGAGCCACCATTTCATCTCTCGCATCTTCCTGTGTAATGAATGTTCTTAGTTTGGCATCTTTAATGGCGATTTTTTCAAAACGAGTTTTCCTATTCAAAATAGCACTCAATTGCTCATCCGTCATATCACTTCCTAAAGCTTTTATCGCCTCCATTTTTTCGATATTCAAGAAGTCTTCCAGACCTTTCATCATTCCATAAAATGACATTTCAGCCGTATTTGGAATAAATGAAAATACTGCGTTGTCTAATTCATTATTTATACTTTCAATAATTTGAGGAATAAGGAATTGACCTAGTAATTTTCTTTCTCTGTAAATATCATAATCATTTCCTCTAGAGAAATAAATACGTTCAAAAGAACAAGCTGCTCTTTCTGTAGGTTCGTTAATTTTAACCTCGCTTAATTCACCTGATTTTTTAATGATTAATGCATGTCCAGGGGTAAGTTCTTTTATATCGTCTTTCTTTAAATTAAAAGCCGTTTGAATAACTGGTCTTTCAGAAGCGACAACACAAATTTCGTCATCTTCATACCAAAATGCTGGACGAATTCCTGCTGGATCTCTTAAAACAAAAGCGTCTCCATGACCAAAAAGTCCTGACATTGTATATCCACCATCCCAATCTTCTGAAGCGCGTTTTAATATTTTTTGAATGTCTAAATGCTCAGCAATTTTAGAAGTGATTTCTTTATTGTTATATCCTTGTGTTTTGTATTGTTTGAATAATCCTTCATTTTCAACATCCAAGAAATGTCCAATTTTCTCAAGTACAGTTACCGTATCTGATTTTTCTTTTGGATGCTGACCTAAATTTAAAAGAACTTCAAATAATTCATCAACATTGGTTAAGTTGAAATTCCCTGCAATAACAAGGTTTCTTGTCATCCAGTTGTTCTGACGTAAAAATGGATGACAACTTTCAATTCCGTTTTTCCCAGAAGTTCCGTAACGTAAATGACCTAAGAACAACTCTCCAGTAAAGCCAACATTCTTTTTTAAGAAGTCAACATCTTTCAGTTTTTCTGGACTGTGTTCAGCGATTTCTTCAAAACGCTTATTGATTGTCGTGAAAATATCTTGAATTGGTTTTGGATCAACAGATCGACTACGAGAAATGTAGCGTTCTCCTGGACTCATGTCTAGTTTGATATTTGCTAATCCAGCACCATCTTGACCACGATTGTGTTGTTTTTCCATCAATAAATACATCTTGTTCAAGCCATAAAAGGCTGTCCCGTATTTATCTATGTAGTATTCTAAAGGTTTTTTTAAACGAAGAAGTGCTATTCCGCACTCATGCTTGATTGCATCACTCATGGACTTGATATTTTTCTTTTACAAAAATAGTTTTAATATCTCTTTTATCCTTATAAAAATGGAAGAGTGTTATTAATTCAATTTTAAAAGCAACGAAACCGCTTTGAAATGAGTCATATTACTGATTGAATGACTGATATTTAGATATGGTCTTATTATTGATAAAATTACATTTTGTATATTTGAATGATGACGCGATTGATACTTCTGTTTTTACTACTTTTGTCGTTTGCTCCAATTGGTTTTGGGCAAGACGGAGAATCGTGGTTTGAACCCAATCGAGGTCAATGGGACAGTCAGATTCTATACAAATTAGGACTGCAAAAAGGAGATTTCTTTATTGAAAAAGATAAATTTACTTATGCTTTAAGCGACTTAGGAGATGTTTATCATGCAGCTCACGAAGGAGAAGAAGTAGATGAAGTGAAACACCATACCATTCACAGTCATTTTATAAATTCATCTTGGAAAGGAAAAGTTGTTGAATCGGACAGTTCAACATTCTATCAAAACTATTTTTTAGGAAATGATAAATCTAAATGGCAATCAAAGGTAGCCTCATTTAAATCTTTACGTTTTATCGATTACTATCCTGGAATTGATATGATACTAGAAGTTTTACCAGAAAATCTAAAATATTCTTTTGAAGTAAAAGCAGGAGTTGATCCTTCAATTATTCAAATTTTTCATGAAGGAATGGAAGGTTTGAAAGTAGAAGAAGATAGAATTGAAATTCAAACCCGTTTTGGACCGATTATCGAAGATGGATTGCATGTTTGGAATGTATCTGATGAAAATAAACGCAGAACAGTGAATACTGAATTTAGAGAAAATCAAGATACAGTCAGTTTTTATTTTCCAGAAGGCTATGATTCAACTTCAACATTAATTATTGACCCAAGTTTAACATTTTCCACATTTACAGGTTCAACAGCAGATAATTGGGGTTTTACAGCGGCTCCGGATTTGGCGGCTAATCTTTATGCAGGAGGAATTGTTTTCGGGACTGGATATCCAATATCCACTGGAGCTTATGATGGAACTTTTAATGGTGGAAATGGATTTTATCAAATTGACATAGGAATTAGTAAATTCTCAAGCGATGGAACAAATTTAATGTATTCTACTTATTTAGGTGGAAACGGTAATGAAACACCCAATTCTATAATAACGAATGACCAAGGAGAACTTTATATTTTAGGAACAACGGCTTCAACTAATTTTCCATTGTCGGCAAATGCTTATCAAACGAGTCATAACGGAGGGTCAACAACAACGCAGATTTCAATCTCATTTAATGGAACAGACATTGTGTTGGTAAGGTTAAGCGCAGATGGATCGGCATTAATAGCCAGTACTTTACTCGGTGGGTCAAGCAATGACGGATTAAATGTGAGTGGTTTAAATTATAACTACGGAGATGTATTCAGAGGAGAAATTATATTGGATCAAAATGGAGATGTTTTAATAACGAGTACAACGCAATCCAATGATTTTCCTATTGTGAATGGTTTTGATAATACGATCGGAGGCAATCAAGATGCAATTGTGGCTAAGTTTAATCCAAATTTATCGACTTTAATTTGGTCAACTTATCTTGGAGGTTCTGCTGATGATGCAGGATATTCAATTCAAGTTTCTTCTGCCAATACCATTTATGTAAGTGGAGGAACAAGATCAACAAATTTTCCTGCGACAGGTGGTCATCAAACTAGTTATCAAGGAGGCTCAGCAGATGGGTTTTTAGTTGAATTGAATGCAACTACCTCAAATTTAATAAGCGGAACATATATAGGGACCAGTCAATACGATCAATCGTTTTTTGTACAATTAGATCTATTAGACCGTGTTTATGTATTTGGACAAACGGCTGGAGCGATGACAATTAGTCCAGGTGTTTATAGTAATCCAAATTCAGGACAATTTATAAGACAATATTCAACAGATTTATCTACCTTAAATTGGTCTACCATAGTTGGAGGAGGAAATGGTGTAGTTGAAATATCGCCCACAGCATTTTTGGTTTCCAACTGTAATGAAATATACTATACAGGTTGGGGAGGTCAGGTTAATCAATCTGTTCAGGCAACAGGAAGTACATCTCAAGGTTTTCCTACCACTGCGAATGCATATCAGACGGTAACAAATGGAAACAATTTTTATATAGGTGTTTTATCTGAAAATGCAGTTGCTTTGAATTACGGAACTTTTATGGGAGGAGTGGCGAGTAGTTCAAACCATGTAGATGGCGGTACTAGTCGTTTCGATAAACAAGGAAGAATTTATCACGCTGTTTGTGCTGCTTGTCAAGGAAATGCCAGTGGATTTACAACAACGCCTGGTGCTTATTCTGAAACCAATAACAGTTCAAATTGTAACCTTGCTGCTTGGAAATTTGACTTAGGTTCGATGTTTTCAGCAATGACTTTTCCCGATGTACCCTATTGTCCAGATGATACGGTGTTTTTTGTCAACAACTCTGAAAATGGAGATTCCTATTATTGGGATTTTGGTGATGGAAATTCAAGTACAGCAACAACTCCATACAATATTTATACTTCAGGTGGGATTTATGATGTTATGCTTGTGGTGATTGATGATGATGATTGTTTTGATTCGGACACAAGCTATTTATCTATTGAAGTGGGAGATTTTAGTGGGGCAGTTGTGATACCGCCAAATCAAATTTGTCCTGGAGAAGATTATCAATTTCAAGCCTCAGGTGGTACGACTTATGAATGGTCGCCAGCTTCATTTTTAGATGATCCAAACATTTCAAATCCTACAGCAACAATTAATACGACTACCACTTTTACAGTTATCATCACTGATTCATGTGGTGCAGATACGTTATCCGTAACTTTAGAAATCTTTCAAAACAATTCGAGCGCCGTTTCAGACATAGAAATATGTATAGGCGATACGGTAGTTATTTGGGCAGAAGGAGGAGTGGACTATAATTGGACAACTACTGATCCTTCCTCTATTGTAGGCCCTTCAAATGAAGATTCTTTGCGCATATCTCCTAACTCAAATATGACTTATACTGTGGATATAATTACGGTTCAAGGTTGTTCACTCACAGAACAAGTAGATGTCTTTGTTTTTCAAGGCCCACCTCAACCGATTGTTAGAGATACTGCTTTTGTTTGTGAAGGTGATGTTGTTAATCTAACGGTTACTGATGCGCCTTCAATTGTTTGGTCGCCAAATATTGATATTAATACGACCATCGGGCAAAGTGTGATTATTTCAACAACAGTAAATAGATGGTATTATATTGATTTTACAAATCCGTGTGGAACGGTAAGGGATAGTGTTTACATTAGTATAATTGGGACTTTCCCTAATGCAGGAAATGATACAATAGTATGTCCAAAAGATACCGTAAATCTTTGGGCCAGTGGAGGAGTAGCTTATGAATGGAAGCCTGCTGGTAGTGTAATTTCTCCAAACTCAGCTATCACCACTGCAGCACCAAACAATCCAACGGTTTACACTGTGTATATTACCGATGAGTACGGATGTGGTTCAAGCGCGACTGTAAAAATTGATCATTTCCCGATTCCATACGTTAGTGCAAGTGCAGATTATTATGGATTTGTTGGAGATGAAGTACAATTAAACGCTAATAGCAATAATCCTGGAAATGATTATTTGTGGTCGCCAGCTCAATATCTTTCATGCGTAGATTGTAAGAATACAATAGCCAAACCAAATGAGTCCATCACTTATACTGTCGTTTTTACTGACGAGAATGGTTGTTTAGCAACTGATGAGGTAAGCATTCATTTCGAAGGAATAATTTATGTACCCAATACATTCACTCCTGACGGCGACGGTATAAATGACTATTTCTCTATTGAAGGAGGAAATATTACAGAATTTCATTTACAGATCTTTGACCGATGGGGAGAATTAATCTTTGAGAGCTACGATTTGAATGGCGTTTGGAATGGAACTTACGGAAATAAGACTTGCCAAGACGGAACCTACGTTTGGAAAATCGTATATGAAGATGTCGCAAACAATAAGAAGGAATTGGTTGGTCATGTTAACTTGTTGAGGTAGGTGAAGTTTTGGATTCTACCATTAATTTTAATGGATTAAAACCTTCAAGTTAATTGAATAATCTATTCGTCTCCAAAAAAAAACATTTGCAAAACCTTAGGAGTATATATTGATAAATTAACTCCGACAAGTGCTGTGCAAGTCATTGCAAGACTTTTTCTCGGATTATAATATTAAAAATGTAAACGGTTGATTAGTAAATTGGTATTCAACTGATGAGCTGCACTTTCAGCGCGTAGAAAACATCCTTAAATTTAGCAGGACGCGTTGCATCCTGCTGAATTGAGTTGGACTTTCAGCCCGAATAATCAACAATTTTTTTAGTCTGAAAATTCAGAAATACGCTGTAAAAAAGCAATTTAGCTCTCCTCTCCAAAAAGATTCCTCAATCATAAAAGCAAAGATTTTAGTGATTTTCAAGATGAAATCCCCTCGATTTATAAGGTCGAAAAGTGGATAAAGGGTTTATACGGAGGATTTTTGTAGCATATAGTGACCATTTATAAATAGAGACAAGCATTTTTATAAATCAGCAATTCTCCAGCCTGAAAGGCTAAATTATTTCAACCCAAGGTATCGCCATGGGTTTGAAATAACATAAAAAAATCCAACGCCTTGAAAAGGCAACTCAACAACCTTCATAATCCTTAACTCATAAAAGTTAGATAACTATTCTCAAATTTGCTTAACCTACTTCCATCTTCATTTATCCGCCATTTCCCATTCAATTATGCCTAAAATGATTAGCTTTGTTAGAAAATAAAACAAAGCAGATGTACGGAAATTTAAAAGATCATTTAGCAAAAGAATTAGAGCAAATTAAGGCCGATGGCGTTTACAAAAGAGAACGTGTAATTACTTCTCCACAAGGAGCGGAAGTAACTGTGAAAAGTGGAGATGAGGTAGTTATTATGTGTGCTAACAACTATTTAGGTTTGTCCTCGCATCCAGATGTTATTCAAGCTTCAAAAGATGCTTTGGATTCGCATGGTTTTGGAATGTCATCAGTACGTTTTATATGCGGAACTCAGGATATTCACAAAGAATTAGAGAAGAAGATTTCAGATTTCTACGGAAAAGAAGATACAATATTATATGCTGCAGCTTTTGATGCAAATGGTGGAGTTTTTGAACCATTGTTTGGTGCGGAGGATGCAATTATTTCTGATGAATTAAATCATGCTTCTATTATTGATGGAGTGCGTTTGTGTAAGGCACAACGTTACCGTTACAAACACAGCGACATGGCTGATTTAGAAGCCCAATTAATCGCAGCACAAGACCAACGCCACAGAATTATCGTTACAGACGGAGTATTCTCAATGGACGGTGATTTTGCGAAAATGAATGAAATTTGTGATTTAGCAGATAAATATGATGCACTTGTAATGAGCGATGAATGTCACTCTGCAGGATTTGTTGGAAAAACTGGACGTGGAGTTCCAGAATATTACAACTGTATGGACCGCGTTGATATTATCACAGGAACATTAGGGAAAGCATTAGGAGGAGCAATGGGAGGTTATACTGTAGCCAACCAAGAAGTGATTGATATGTTACGTCAACGCTCTCGTCCATATTTATTCTCCAACTCACTAGCTCCTTCATTGGTAGGTGCTTCAAGAAAAGTATTTGATATTTTGAGTACGAATACTGACTTGAGAGATAAGTTAGAAGAAAACACACTTTATTTTAAAGAAGCAATTTTAAAAGCTGGTTTTGATATCGTAAAAGGAGATTCTCCAATCGTTCCAATTATGCTGTATGACGCAGCATTATCGCAAGAATTTGCTGATAAATTATTAGAAGAAGGAGTTTATGCTATTGGATTCTTCTTTCCGGTGGTTCCAAAAGGAAAAGCGAGAATTCGTACGCAAATTTCAGCTGGACATACTAAAGCTCATTTAGATAAAGCTATTGCAGCCTTTATTAAAGTAGGGAAAGAGTTAAAAGTTATTGATTAATAGTTTCGATGCCTTCGTCGCCTTCGACAGGCTAGTCACCGAAGTCATTGAAGTCATCGAAGTCACCGAAATCATCGAAGAGCAATCCGTTGACTGAGCTTGTCGAAGGTAACACACGGATTTCTTGGTGCTTGAATTTTACTTTTGAAAAGAAAACTCCTCTGTTAGCAAAGTCTATGATTTTGATAACAGAGGAATCTTTTTGTGATTTGTGATTTAATCGGACAATAGCTCATTATTAATGCAAATCTCAGTACTTTTATATCATGAATAGAAGAACCATAAATGCTGTAATTATAATCGGTGTATTGTCGATTGTTAGTATTTTAATGGTACAAGTTTTTTGGATTAACAGAACAATTAAGGCTCAGAAAGATGCAGTAATTATTCAAGAACGCCAAGACAGCTTAAATGTCCGACAATTTGAGGAATCTGTTCGTGTTGCATTAAGAAATACAGTTGAAGAAATAGGAAATCACCATGTGGATAGTTCTTATCTATATGGAGCAGTAAAGCAAAAAAGCTCTAATTACTTTTTGGTCGACATCAACGAAAATTTACATCCTTACTATCTAGAGCAATTATTAAAACGAACGTTTTATGAGCACAACATTACGCAAGATTTCCAATATGGTATTTATGACTGTTTTAACGACAGTATAGTTTACGGAAATTTAATACGTTTTTCTAGAGATTCAATGTATGCTCCTGCTACAGATGCCAAGATAGGAGTTACTTCTCCCCAATTAAGATGGAAGAGGGATGGACATTATTTTACGGTTTACTTTCCAGAAATAATATCACAATCGAGTAATGAAATAGTTGTTTCTAATTCACCTTGGTTATACTTTTCTTTCATTATTATAGTGCTTTTAATTTTCTTTGCTTTCTCTGTTTCTGTGATTATTAAGCAAAAGAGAATGTCGGAAGTAAAAGCTGATTTTGTAAACAACATGACACATGAGTTGAAGACGCCAATATCTACAATTGGTTTATCTAGTGAATTATTGATGCAGAATGATTTTTCTAAAGATCCAGAAAGATTAAAAAAATACGCAGAAGTAATTTATAAAGAAAACAAACGTTTAGAGGAGCAAGTTGAACGCGTTTTGAACATGGCTAAACTGGATAGAAATGAGTTAGATTTTCAAGTCGAGCCAGTTGATATGCATGCTTTAATCGAAGAAACTGCAGAAAACTTCAGGTTTAATCAGACTTTAACTGGTGGAGAAATTGTGCTTGAATTGAATGCCGAAAGGACAATTATTAGTGCAGACTTGGTGCATATCACTAATGTAATTCTCAATTTATTAGATAATGCAGTTAAATATTCTGAAGATCCTACACAGGTCAAATTGAGTACTAAGAACAAGAATAAAGGAATTGAAATAAGTATCCAAGACAATGGGATTGGAATAGAGAAAGAACAATTTAAGCAAGTGTTTGATAAATTTTATCGTGTGCCAACAGGCGATAGACACGATGTGAAAGGATTTGGATTGGGCTTGTATTATGTGAAATTAATTATTGACAAACACGGAGGGAAAATGAGTGTGAAAAGTAAGCTCGATCAGGGAAGTACTTTTACTTTTTGGATTCCCACAACATTAAATTAAAAGAAGATGAAACCTAAGATATTACTAGTTGAAGATGATACAAATTTGGGATTTATTGTTTCCGATCAATTAAAAATGGAAGGCTATGATGTTGCACTTGCTTCTAATGGAATGGAAGGATTTAGGCGCTTCAATGAAGAGTCATTTGATTTGTGCATTTTTGATGTTATGATGCCAAAAAAAGATGGATTTAGTTTGGCTTTAGATGTTAGGAAAATCAATAAAACTATTCCTATATTATTTCTTACAGCCAAAGCTATGACAGAGGATAAAGTCAAAGGTTTTAATGTAGGTGGAGACGATTACTTGACCAAACCATTTAGTTCCGAAGAGTTAAAGGTTAGGGTTCGTGCACTGATGAAGCGTGTAGATATTCATGTTGGAAAGGAAAATGAAGATCTAATTGAATTTGGACGTTTTGTTTTTGATGTTTCTAATTATACTTTAACGAGCTCAGATTTTGAGAAAAAACTCACTAAAAAAGAAGCTCAAATATTAAAGATTTTAACGAAGTTTGAAAATCAAGTGGTAGCACGAGAAATGGTGCTTAATGCGGTGTGGGGAAAAGATGATTATTTCGTTGGACGTTCCTTAGATGTTTTTATTACGAAGTTGAGGAAATATTTAGTTGGAGATTCCAATGTAACAATTGAAAATATTCATGGAATTGGATTTAAGTTAATAGTGGAAGAAGTTACTGAATAAAGTAGGATTTGTTGGTCTTAGAAATAGTTAAAACTATGCCCTTTAGTCCACTTTGCTTTAGCTTATAAAAGCCTTTATATCAGTCATTAGATTTGGATGTTAGAAGACAAAAAGCCTAATGTCTACTATCTTGATATTTAGTGCATTTTATTCTCTTATGAACCAATGGTACTTTCTTTCCATAATGGTTCACTTGTCAGCTTGCTTTTTCTTTCTTTTCATTCTCCTCTTTAATGTAGCTTATGAAAACGGAAGGTGTAATACCAGTTATCTTTTTGAAATTAATGGAAAATCTGCTGTGTGATGCAAATCCGCATCGTTCAGCCAAATAACTGATTTTATACAACAAGAATTTTGGATCATTTTTTAGGCAATCCACAATGTAGTTGATGCGCAATGAATTGATGTAAGTTGGAAAATCTGATTCATTATGTTTTTTAATTACATAAGTGAGATATCTTTGATTGGTACCTATTTTAGTCGATAATGAGCTCAGTGAAATTTCTTCATCTAAATAGAATTTAGTCTTTTCAATTTTAGTCAACTGTTGGAGAATAGCTTGTTCTTTTTCCTCTGACATGTAGTTTTTGTCCTCTTTCAATTCAGGTGCAATAGCTTTTTTGTCTGTTGAAATAACCTGCTTTTCTTCCTTTGCTAAATTATTTTCTTTAATAAATGCCAGGAACTTCTTCTTATTTTGTCTCTTATTGTAGATATACCAGCTCAATAAACCCATTAGTATAAAAACAGAAATAATTAATAAAATAATGATTTGTGAATTTTGACGTTGCTCATTTTTTGAGTTAACTCCTTGCTGGTACAAACTTTCAATTAGCTTATTTGAAACTAGCTTTCTTGCTTCTTGGTCATCGTTAATTAACTTCAAGTACTGCTCATTGAATTCAATGTACCTATCATTTTGTTTAGTTTCTTTATAGAAATTGCTCATCATGAAATAAACCTCTTTTTTCAACTCAAAATAATTTGATTCGTCAGCAATATTTTTAGCTTTTAAGAAATACTCTGCTGCTTTTTCATAAGATCCAATTGCCATATATGTTTGAGCAAATCCATTGAAAATAAAACCTTTCTTGGGACTATTAGCAGATTGAGATTTAGACAATTGTTCGTGCGATTTTTCTAAATAATAAAAGGCTGAATCTGTTTGGTTAAGCAATAAGTAAATCTTAGCTATTTCCCCATAGTTATTGGCTAAGTGATAAGGAATGTCAGCTTTTGTTCCTGTCATCAAGAAGTATTCATTAGATTTCTGAAGGTGTTCAATTGCTTTAGGATTGTTCTTTTTCTCTAATTCAATTTGAGCACTTTCTTGTTCAATATTACCTCGAAATCTATTTTTTAAATTTTCGTCCTCTATTTTTTCAATTGCTTCTTTTGCTTTTTTGAAATATATAGCTCCTGTTGAGCTTAGGTTTGACTCTCTATATATTGTTGAGATTAATCCATAGATCCTTGTTAATGAGATATGATCCTTCTCAAGGATTGCAATACTGTCTGTTTTTATAAGGATACTTAAAGCTTCATTGTTTATTCCATAAGTTCTAAGTAATGCTGCTTTTAAGAGTAGTGCTCTTAGCTTTTCGGCATTATTTTCTGAAATAGAATTTAGAAGATCAACATTTTTAAGTGCTTGTTCAGGATCTGATCCAATTAACTCTTGGGCTGTTATTCTGTAGGTACTATCAAAATAAATGTTTTGAGAAAAACCATGTAAAATTGAGAATAGTATGAGTATAAAAGTGATTATTAGTTTCATGGTATAGTGTTATTAACGGAGCTCTCGGCTGTCTTACAAAAGTATCTATTATTTTAGTTAATTGTATGATATTTATTAATGATTTAATAGATTGATTAGAGTAGGATTGGTGAATTTTAATTAGATAAGAAGGCTAGTTTTATCAACCTGGAAATCCTCAATTGAAATAACTGCTGTTATATCTTACTACGGTTAACTCTCCTTCTTCATCTTTTCATTCTCTTCTTTTACATAATTAATGAAAGCTGAAGGAGTTGTTCCTGTTATTTTTTTAAAATTAATTGAGAATCTACTGTGAGATGCGAATCCACAATATTGAGCTAAATAGCTGATTTTATACAACAAGAATTTCGGATCAGATTTAATACAATGTACAATGTAATTGATTCTGAGTTCATTGATGTAAGTAGCGAAATCAGGCGCTAAATGTTGTTTTATCACATAAGTTAGGTAGCGTTGATTAACGCCTATTTTACTGGATAATCCAGTGAGCGAGATATCTTCATCCAAGTAGAATTGTGCATTTTCTAGATCTTTCAAACTCTGCATAATGCTTTTTTCTTTCTCCTCAGAGATGTACCTTTTACTATTGTCAGCTTCCGATGTATCAACCTTATCAATTGTTTTATTGTTTAAGTCATGAATAAAAGCCTCAAACTTTTTCTGATTTTGTTTTTTATTGTAGATGTACCAAATTAATATAATGACCAATGAAAGAGAAAATGCAATTAACCAGGCAATGATTTGCGATTTTTTTTGTTCCTTTACTTCTGATTCTAATTGTTTGTCGTATAGCGAATTGAGTAATTTGTCGGCAACTACTTTTCGGGACCTTTCGTCTTGGTCAACGAGCGTAGCGTATTCCTCATTAAGAGCGATGAATTTTTCGTCTTGATTCGTTTCCTTGTATAAATCACACATCAATTTGTACACGTCTTTTTTTAAATCAAAGAATTTTGCTTCATCGGCTATTTCTTTTGCTTTTAAGAAATACTCCTCTGCTTTTTCATAAGATTTTTCTGCAAAGTACACTTGAGCAATACCGCTGAATATTGAGCCTTCCAAAGGGCTTCTTTTAAAATCAGTTTTATTTAAATGATCTTGTGCCTTTGCTAAATAATGAAAAGAAGAATCTAATTCATTTAGGTTTAAGAAATCTTCTGATATAATTCCATTACTGATTATTTGCTGATAATTAATATCTACTGTGGTTTTTGACTTTACCTTTAAGAAAAGCTGAATTGATGCGCGAGCATGTTTTATGGATTTATGATAGTTTCCGTTGTCGAGTTCAATATTTGATTTTTCTTGCTCAATATTCCCTTTAAATCTCCACTTCATATCTTCGTCCTCAATCTTCTCAATTTCGACGGCGGCTTTATCTAGGTATTTTAAACTTGAAGAGTAGAGTTTAGATTCTCGGTATAGAGATGATATATATCCATAAATTCTTGTGAGTGAAATATAGTCTTCATTTTTTCGTGCGAGCGCTTCTGATTCAAAAAAGATTATTTGAGCTTCATCATTCAATCCGTAATACATCAAAAAATCAGCCTTTAAGACTAATGCCCTTATCCTTTCCGCATCATCTTTTGAAACTTCGTATAAATAGTCTACATTATTGAGCGATTTTTCAGGTTCATTTACCATTATGTCCTGCATTGTTCTCATATAAAGACTATCAAAATCTAGCTCTTGCGAAGTAGCAAAAGAAGAAATGAAAAATGTGATTAATATTAGCGTTAGGAGCTTCATTATTATTTTTTAATCTTTTTAAGACCATAACCCAAACAGGAAAGATTTTAATTAAAATAAATGATTATAAATTATTTAATCTATTTTCATTTATCTATTAAATCTGTGTTTAAGAATGAGGGCGAATTTTGCCTTTTCATCTTGTTCTGGAAGTAAATATAATGATTTTGTGAAATTCCAATCATTTTATTTCACATTGTAATGAATAGTGCCGTAAAATGCATGGGTGTAATGATTCTGATTTTCTGTCAATGGTCTAAATTCCAATTGCCTTATAAGAAAGTAAAGTAATTAGGAATTTTTTAGTTTAAATGACCGTCGGCTGCTTTATGAGGTCTTAGTAAAAGAAATTTCAGGATTCTCTTTTGGTGGTTTTGCTATGATTCTAGTAGGAAACAATCATTCTAAAGCAAAATATTAAATTTTAATGCAGTAACTTTTCCTTTTACCAAATATTCATAGTTTCAGAATTAGCCATTAAATTCTTCGGAGGATCTCGTCAGTTGACGGAGGCCTCTTCTTTTGTATTAAAACCAAAGCTAATTTGTAACTTTAAAATGATTGTCTTTCATTAATATCAAGGTAGAAACAAATAAATTAATTGAGAGGTTGGAATATTCTAGAAGTCTTCATCTAAATAGAAGCCTTTATTACTTTCATCTCCATCTACCATTTCTTTGGCGTCGATTCCTGCTTCTTTCCTTGCTTCTTTATAAACTTCTTCATAATCTTTTGTATAAAGACCTTCAGGAACAACGTTGACATCAAATACAAGCGTTATTTTCTCATCTTCTTTTAAGTTTCCGTAGATATCAATGTGGTGTTCTACAAATCCAATATTTTTATTGCTGTTATAAATTAAGTGTAATTTCCCCTCTCTTCCTGCTGGAATAGACCGGATAGAGGATTTTTTAGGAACGATACAGCCACAGGTAATTAACATGTCATTAAGTACGAATGGCTTTGTTCCTGTGTTTTTTAACGTGAAAATGACATTTAATTCTTGTCCTCTTAAAACTGGATAGTAATGTCTATTGTTGTCTATTATCTCCAGTGTTGTATTACTTTCTGATAAGTCATCACAACCACTCAGCGATCCTATCAACGCAATTCCAAAAATGATATAAATAAGATTTTTCATAATAATTAATTTAGAATACGTATTTCGTCCAATGCAATTTTACTTTTTTTATGTGGTTCTAGTGAAAATAACAATTCAATGTTCTTTACGTTGGATAAATCTAAAGTTAGGTTAAATTCTACAGCTTCCAAAGCCATTTCATTTTCAATATTATCAATAGTCGTGATTAACTTATTGTCTCCCCAAACTTCTATTTTTTCTGGTGGATAAAACCCATGTCTTTTGTTATTTAAGAAACGGAATTGCATATTCTTTAATCCCTCTATTTTCTCAGTTGAGACTTGAACTTTAAGATCTTTACTACTGATATACCAACCTTGGTGATAGTCCATTGAAAACCCAGGTAATCCATCAATTAAATATTTTGGGTTTTTCGACCCTTCATCAGGGACCGATAAAATTTTAATATTCTCATTAAGAATCAAGTTTTCAAATCGTTTATTTAGAATTTCATTTCTCCATATATTAATGTAAGTATCCAAATCGCCGTTAGCTTCTTTGTAACTATTCAAATTAGAGTAATTAACGTAATTCGCTAATTTGTCTACTAATTGATTCATTTCTGGTTTAATAATCAATTCATTTCCAGCGATGTCGGCACAACCATTTCCTCCGCTTACTTTATTATATGCAATCTGAAGTTTGGTATATGATAAAGCAGTGTATAATTTAGTGAGTTTTTCTTTTTCATCATTGGATGAATGAACAATGGCATTTTCTAGGGCTCCATAGAATTTTAAAAAATCATTGGGATTTAAATAGGTGGACAAAACATCATCTATTCCATCATATAAACTGTAGGTTTTGTTTTTTTGAGCGAATGATTTTTCTAATGAAAGATAATAATCAGTTAAAAGCTGGTGATTTTTTGGGTAATATTTTTTAAAGAATGAGGTGCATAATTGATCTATGTTTTCGTTCGTATTTTTCAATAATGCTCCAGCAACAAAAGTCTTTAAATCTCCAAAAGCCGCATAGTCATAACCACTTCCATTAATAAATACTCCTTCAACGCCTTGGCTTTTATAAAATTTCAGTTGTTTCTGTAAGCTATAAAGTGTTGGAATAGGCGTTAGATAATCATCAAAATTAGCCGAATAATCCCAAATGTAAATCTTTGGTGTGAGTACATTCCAAGACTTTAATTCACTTACAAAATTTGCTGTTTTGGGTTGATTCAAGTGCAGATCAACTCCTTTTTTTAATTGTATTGTACTCAGAAAAACTCCTGTATTATCATTCATTTTCTCTTTTGGGAGCGTTCTTGTTGTAATATAAGATGAAGTAAAAAATTGATGCTTAGGAAATTGATTGGCCATTTTACTTATGAAATTGCTGACCGCAGGAGTAGCGTTTTTTACAGTATTGCCCATTTCCTTACACTCATCGCACATACAAACAAGATTATTGTCTTGCGGCATAATCATAAAGTGGTACCCTTTCTCTTCACCATCCCCAAAAATGTTTAAAATATATTGCACGAGGTAGGAGAATAGTTCCGGCGAACCAAAAGAGAATTGGTCTTTATTGCGCACATTATTTACCAGAGCATAAATATTGGTATCACTAATTTCTTTCATGACTTTAGCCAAGTTGTGTCCCCAAATACCCCAATCAAGATCTACATTATTGTTTCCTAAAATCAAAGAATTCCCAGGAATCAAGTTATCTACAAAATGTGGGTCGCGGTAGGAGAAATCAAAATTCGCACAATTGGTAGTAAAGTCAATTGTTGATGGAGGCAGGTTTGAAGCATCAAATCTATCATCTACTTTACTTAACGCTTCCACAAGCTGACTAACTATCCATGTTGCATTATTCTTATTTTTAATAGTGATAGTTAATTTTTGTGTAGTAAGAAGAATGCAATACTCTTTTTCTGAATTTGGATTAACTTCAAAATGAATGGTTTTAAGCTCTTCGTTTTCTATCCAGTTTTCTTGAATTAATGATATAATATCTTCTTCGTCTGTATGTTTTTGTAATTCATTATATGCTAGATTAGAAAGAGAAATACTTTCTACATCTGGTTCTGTTGAAATAACATATCCATTCGCTTTTAGACCAATATGATTCTTCGCAGAACAACTTATTATAGTCATAATTAAGATTAAGAATAGACTGAAATATTTGTTAAAACGCGACATTTAAATTCAGGAATATATTGTGAAAATTTCTGTAATCATTGTCATTTGTTTTATAATTATACCAGGTTCCTAATATTCCAAAGGAGACATTTTTGGCTAACATATAAGTGAATCCAGCTCCAACCATTGTATTTACGGCTGAGAATCCATTGTATATCTGATAGTCTAAAAGTTCAATATCTGGAGAGGAACCAAACCCTGCCATTGCGGTAACATAATGTTTTGGCGACCATAGCGTGTATCGACCATTTACTGTTACGTTGTAGAGGTATTTGAAATCCAATAGGAAGCTATTGAATCGTGCATTTATTCTAAAATCATCAATCACTTTAGTTGCGCCTAACACAACGTTAAACATACTTGTACTTCCAAGGTTTGCATTTGAGCCAATTGTATCCAAAAATCTATAACCAACTCCTAACTCTAGGTTGACTTCCTTGAGTTTATCAATATCTCTATATATAGAAGCGTTAACGCTAATTTTAGGGAAAAATTGATTGGCCACTGCGGCATCAATTAATGTTGACGTTTTTCTGTTCCATTCTCTCAACCATGCCGCTTGTACTTGAAATCCTTTCCCTGGTGGTCTACCTGCATAATTTACTCTTCCAGTGTAAGTATTGCGTCGCTTGGTGTGACTGTAACTAAATGAAGACAATGGACTAATTACGTCCACTTCACCTGGGCGACTGCGTAAGTGATACAATCCTATCTCATCATCTAAACTTTTATAATATAAATAGTACAAATAATGATTGAATTGGCGTAACTCCTGTGGTGAGGGCACATAAAATGATTGATAATAATATGCTGAATCGTAATTCTTTATTTTTTCGTAAGCTATTCCTTTGGTGTACTTAAGTGTATTGTTATTCGGAGAATAACGCAAAGCATTGTTCAAGTTCATAATTGCATCAGGACTTTTATTCCCTCTAATCAATTGATGACTATATAACTCTGTGATTTGACTGTAAGCATTAATCAATTCCTGATTGTAAGGATCTGCAGTTACTTTTTCCAGCAATAAATAATATACTTCTTGATAATTTTCAGGATTTTCAGAATCTATTTCAGCCATTTTTATAAGGAAAAAAATATCATCAGGATATGCAGTGTTTCCTCTATCAGCATATTGATAAGCCTTCTCTGGATTATTGGTTTGATATGATAAATTTATAGCATATCGCAATGCTAATTTATTCTTAGGATCTTGTTCCAACCATCTTTCTGTATATTGAAGCGCTTCATTTAATCTATAAGCCTCAATTAAATCCTTAACGATAAGTGTTGAAATGTTTCCGTATCCTGAAAGATATCTGGTCTTTTGATTGCCGGAAGATTTGTCCAGAATATTTTCATAAGAAGTGAGCGCCATATTATAATTATTCTGTTTATAATAAAGGTCTGCTCTCTTTAAATACAACTCATTGTTTGTTGGTTCAAGCGCAATAAGTTCGTTCAGTACATTTAAAGCATCCAAATATTCCTCTAATTCAATGTGCGCGTTGAAAATTGAATTTTGTGCGACATAAATCAACTCATCATCGCCATATTGAATTACTTTATACCATTCATCTATTGCCTCAGCATATCTTTTTTCAGACATTTTATATTTAGCATCTTCAAAAACAACCATAACATAAGCATATTGGACATCAGCGTCATTTGGGTAGCGCTCAAATAAACTTTTCGTCAAAGCAATACTCTTAGATTCATTGCCCATCAATTTATAAGTAGTAAGTTCTTTTAAATATAAGTTTTTGGTATTCCCAGTAGCATTGCGTTGAACTTTAATTAATCTTAAAGCTTCTCCATACTGTCCTGCAGAAAGATTATAATTAAAAACATTTTCAAATGCTTCTTCATTCCCAGGTTCTGCTTCAAAAATTTTCCCGTATAAAATATGCGTTTCTTGGTTTTTTGCATAGCGCGCAGCTTCCATCAAGTAATAACTGTACTGCTGGGAATATCCTTTTTTCTGTAAAAAGGGGAGGAGCTCATCATACTTTTTCTGTTCAGCTAAAATTCCTGCCTTTTTGTTAATGAGTTCACTGTTATTTGGAAAAGTATTTAATCCACGATCAATGTAACTTAGAGCAGTATTTAGGTCGCCTGCTTTTAGATAATCATTAGACATGAGAATGTAGTTTTCTACTTTATCAGGATTCTCCTTGAGTAATTTCTTACTTACTTCAATTGCTCCGTCGATATTTCCATCTTTCCTTTTGGCTGCTGCTTCTAGTTCAAGTGCGTATATATAATCATTTCTTATTTCTTTATCATCAGGATAGATTTGGCTAATTCTCTCTTGTAATCTATTTGCCTCAATGTAGTTCCCTTGTAACTTGTACAATTGAATTTTCTTACGCCATAAACCTCTCCAATATGGATTGACCTCAAGTAGTTCATTGACATAACAAATAGCACTCGAGTAACGCTTCGTTTCTAATTCTACGTTAACGAGTATCTGTTTTGCATCAACGTTGTCAGGATTTATTTGTAAGGCTTTTACAAGATCATATCGGGCTTTCTCATTTTGACCTTTATGGTGATGATACTTCCCTGACAGCATTTTAAGATCCGAATCGAAAGGATATTTTTTTAACCCTAAATCAATCGTTTTTTTACCTTCTTCCCATTTACCAAGATCAAACTGACTCATAGTTTTTTCAATGTATGAATCTCTTTCATCCAGATTTATCTCTGTCTGAGCAAATGATATTTGGTAAGTAAACAAAATAATCAAGATAAATGAAATATTCCGTATACACGAGATTATTGTATTCATTTGGATTGTAATATTAAGATTGTATAAATCATTTCTTATTTACTGTTGCTGTTAAAATTTCCGTCTCACTTTCAGATTGTTTAAACCCTTGTCTAGTCATTGCACCCCAACTGAAATCTTTTCGAGTTAAGAATTGAATATAGCCATTTAAACTAAATATAACAATCAATGGGTGATAGATTACAGCTTCTAAAGAAGAGAAAATGACGAGCCTAATGTACTCTCTATAGCTGTTGTAATGTTTTTTCGTCAAAATATCAAAGGAAATTGCAACCAATGAAATAGTTACTCCAAGCAGATAAACAAAGAATAACATCAACCAAAAAGTATTGAAATTTACTTGATTAGTGAATAAAAGGAATATCATAAATAGTAAACCAAAGAATTCGATAATAGGAGCCATGAACTCAAAAACTAAAGCATATGGCATTACCCAAAATCCCATTCTACCGTATTTTCTATTGAATAAAAGCTTTCTGTGTACAACGAAAATTTGAAGTAATCCACGACCCCATCTCGATCTCTGTCTTTGAAGAACTTTTATATTTGGAGGTCCTTCTGTCCAGCAACAAGTATCTGGAATTTGAACAATTCTATATTTTTGTTTATTGTCCCTCATATTGGCTACCATTCTCAAAGTCATGTCCATATCTTCAGCGTGAGATAATGGATCATACCCTCCAGCATCAATAGTTACGGGCTTATAGAAAAGTCCGAATCCACCGGAAACGTTAGGAATAAGGTTGAACATTGACCATCCCATTTTCGCCAAAAGATAAGAGCGCAAATATTCTGTTTCTTGAAAGGTAGGAATAAATGCTTTTGGAGGTCTAACCCTTGTTATAACACCATCCTTCACCTCACAGTTGTTTACCATTCTCATAGTTGCGCCAACAGCAATAACTCTACGTTTGGAATCCAGTACAGGGAGAATACATTTTGTAAGTGTATCACGCGCCAAAAGGCAATCTACATCCGTATTAATAAAATAGTCATACTTGGCAACATTAATACCTGCGTTCATAGCATCGGCCTTTGTACCCCCATTTTCTTTATCTACAATTGTTAAACGCTTAAATTTTTCATTTGTTGAACGAAATATCTTTTTAACAGGTTGACAAATTACTTTTTGAATATAAGGGAAAGGAATTTCTATTAATTCAAACTCTTCTATTAAAAGCTCTAATGTTTTGTCTTTACTCCCGTCGTTTACAATTACAACTTCAAAATTCGGATAATCTAAATTAAGTAGAGATCTTACGTTTTCAATAATAATAACTTCTTCATTAAATGCAGGGGCAACAACAGATATTCCTGGAGCAATTTCAGGAAGCATTTTTAAATCTTCTTCCTCTTTTTCTGTATACTTTCTTTTATTTCTAACAATGTTTATATACCCTAGAATAGCTAGGCTAATATAAATTACCGTCATTAAAAATGAATAGAAAAATATCAGATACTGATATACGAGGGCTACACCTTCCATTTACTTATTTTGTTACTTTGACAAGACAAAGGTTTATCTAACAGAAAACCCTTGATCTATGTAATCAAATATTGATTTTTCAAAGTCTGTGGTGCTAGTACTTTTTAATTTATTAAAAACTATTTTCGACTCATCTACTAGATAGATATTCTGCAAAACTTTAATTAATGTTTCTTTATTATGCGTTTCATGGTATATTTTTTCTAAAAAGGCTAAAGCATCTTGGCCTCGTAGTGATCCCATTGCGTGAATTACACTTTCCTGTACTTCTTGGGTGTTGGATTCATACCCTTCAATTAAATGAGGAATAGCTGCCTTGTAATCCATGACGCCCAGAGTTTTTGCAATTTGAGATTTAACCAGATTGTTTGAAAGAGGTTCTTTGAAAATCTCTATTAATTTTTCAGCACAATCTATTTGCTTAAAGTAACCAATTTCTTGGATTAAAAACGATTTAAAGAACTCATTTTTGGCTGTATTCACCCATCTAATAAGTGGAGGGAGTGTTCTAGATTTTGATTTGTCTTTTAAGGCGTCATGGATTCGAACTTCATCCAAGGAGTTAAAGTCTTTATCAAAATCGTCCTCTAGGAATTTAAATGCATCATTAGAATCAAACTTCATGAAAATGCTCTTTGCATGCTTTCGAAGATTGTCATTTTGAGAACCCGTTTTATTTGAAATAGCATTACTTGAAGCGTCTTCACTCATGTCATCAAGAATTCTTAATGCCGTTCCCTCGTCTTTTACGTTTTTATTACGCAGTTGATCTTCCCAATAAGCGTGAAGTTCAAATACTTTTAGTGTTTGTTTGTAATTTCTAACGTTTAACTTCATGTCTTGATTAATTAAGGAAAGTATTAATTTGGAAATGTAAGACTTACCCCATTCCTTGATGGGATCGCTATTGATGTTTAATTGTTTTTCTATTTCTTGTGATGAAAGATTCTTTTCTGAGAAAAGAACCTGATTCAATTTTGTTTCGTATTCCTCTTTTATTTGCTTTTTTCTGTTCTCAAATTGGTTCCTTTTTTTTGCAATGAAGAGGATTCTAACCATTGAACCTAAATAAATTAATACTAGAATTACTATTAAGAAAAGTGTTACTCTAATTACAAAAGGATACCCTATAAACTTTGACTCAAAATAGTATAAATAATATTTTATTGAATTCACTTATTGATTTTTATACAAACTTAATATTACTTTTCTGTCCTGATACATAATAAGGTAATAACAAAACTAAAATAACGCTATACAGAATGAAATTAAGTTGCTATTTTGCACTTACTTCAACCTTTTCATTTTGTTTAATAAGATTGATCATAAGTTTGGTAACATGAAACTTTTCCCATTCATTTAATGAGTCACTGTCTAAACCAAGTCTTCTTTTGATTTCATCTGTTGAAATATCCTCATCAGAAAAAAGTATAGTTTTTAATTTCTTTTCATATTTCTTTTGAATCTCTTTTTCGCGATTAGTCATTCTAGTTTGAGTACGGGCCAAAAAGAAAATTCTAATAAGTGATCCTATATATATTAAAGCTAAAATTGTAACTAGAAAAATTGTTACTCTAATTACTAACGGAAAACCTACAAATTGAGATTCTAAATAATATAGATTATACTTTAATGAGTTCATGGCGTTTTTTTTAGTTTATTATTCTCCAACAAATCTACTTATAAAGTTTTAAAGTACCATAAGTTGAAAGCCATGTTTAATGCCTGAACCCCCTATAATAGTGTTGGTTTTACGTAATTCGTAAAGGATTTCACTCCAAAAAGAAGATTTTTAGAACCAGTTTTTTAAATTTTATTTATTCGGATAATTGAATCTTTTAATAATAGATTTAAAGTAGTTTTCCAATAAAAACAGTGCATTGTGAATATAAATTCTATTTCCATCCTTAGTGAAAACCAATCACTTTATTATTTATTTTGATAAAAATCACATGAGTAAGAGTCAATTTTTTTTATGTTGAAAAAAAAATAATTTTTTTTTAAATAATTTTGATAAAAACCGTGATTTTTTAGTTTGATGCCTCAAAAATTGAGTTTTGTCGTTAGAAAAATACTGTTTGTCGGTTTAAATTAAATCCTTAGCAGGTCGTTTTTGGCACTTTATCCGATCGAAAATGTACATTAATCGAAAATGTTCTGACTATTTGCCAGAATTTATCTGCTGAATAACTTTAAATATTGGGTTGAATTTGAAAGAATATCCGCGATTGTAAATCAATTAAAGTAAAATTTGGTGGTCAAACCTTGATAAGTGATTTTTTGAAATTGAACTTTTTCAGGTCTATATTCGTAAATAAGTGCTTAATAAATGACTTTTCAAAAAGAAAGGAGATTGAAAATATTATAAATAGACTTTAAAAAAGTAAGTATATATATTAATAGTCATGGAAATCAACATAGTAGGCTATTACTTATATGATAACTCACTTAGTTCTGATGAACCAGTCAATTTATCTTTGTGATTGTATGATTCAGATTTAACGACACCAAATCCTGGCAGAAACCATGAAATTGTAGAAGACTCTCTGCTCATCATACTGTTTTCCATTTTGGTTTTTTCAGTGATTTTTAAACATTCGAAGTTTCCTGCATCTGTTTTTACAGTCTCTATTCCTTCAATTTTCCTATCAAAGGTTGTTATTTTCATATTCATTATGGAAATACCTGATGTCGAAGCAGAAATAGTGATGGTCGCATCTTCTAGTTGCGTATTGACATCTTTTTCTGTTGGATAGTTAATGGAAGTTCCATCCATTTCAACTTCCATACTTTCTAAAGATTTCATTGTTTCCGCTGGTATCATTTGACTCATATCTATTTTGTAGATACCGTTTTCACAAATCACTTCAATTGTTCCATCATGAAGAAACTTGTCTTTTTCATCATACAGCTGTGTTTTAATCTCCCACAATGACTTATTACTGCTGTGACTCGCATTTAGGATTTCATGTTTTGTAATCCCTGTATTTTTGCCTTTCTTGTCAAAACTTGTGATTTCCCATTGCGTCCCTTTCTTTAAATATTCAGAATTCATACATTCTTGAGAGAATAGAAACGGTGTAATTAGCGATAGAAAGAGTGTTGTAATGAAGTATTTCATGTTTACCGTATTGGTTAATAAGTAATTATAGCTAATATAGAATTTATTAAATTAAAATAATAACGATTGATTATTATTTTAATTTTGTACCACCTAAATAACAGACATTAAAATGGCCCCGTGGCGCAACTGAATATCATTTCATGATGTAGTTGCACCACGAGTCCAAAACAAAATATGGCCCCGTGGCGCAACTGAATAGCGCACTGGATTTCGGCTCCAGCGGTTGTGGGTTTGAATCCCTCCGGGGTCACTAAGAGTAAAAAGCTTTCCCATAGGGAAGGCTTTTTTTGGTTTTAAATTCTCTGAAAGCTCCTTAGAGTTTTCAAGGAATTTAAAACCAAAAAAGGCCTAACGTTCTGAAGGAACGTAAAGCTTTTATTCGGAATTCGGAGTCGAAAGGGAACTATAATCCCTCCGGGGTCACTAAGAGTAAAAAGCTTTCCCATAGGGAAGGCTTTTTTGGTTGTAGCAGTCTGAGCGTTTGAAAAACGATTAAAAATTCCCGTAAATTACAGGTAATGAAATTGTCTACATTTTGTAACATTCCAGTGAATTAAGGATATTAAAGGAATTGCTATTCTAAATCATATTCCTATGTTGCTTTCTAAAACCTATAGAAGAATTTAGATTCAAAGGTTTAGTTTTTAAAAACAATAATATTCATATGCTTTAAGTAGATTTAGACATCAATGTACTCACTAGTGAGTATTCTATATTTATTTATTATTTTGTATCTTTGTGGTATAGAGTATTTTGTGTTGGTGTTTGTTGGGTTGCAACTAGATCTCAAAACACAGCTTTGAGCGGCCTAATTATATGAATACTTCACTTTTTTTAAATCAATCTAACGCTTAGAAATTAATATTATATATCCTTTGGGTGCATTTATATAGCACCGAAACATAAATAGAGCTTACGAAGCTATTTAAGAAAGGATAGTTACATTCTTAATAAATATAGTTTCAATATGAGTTTAAAATAACATCTTAATTAATCAGTAATAAAAACAGCTATGAAGAAAGTAATATATAGTCTATCGTGTATTTTTATATCAGTTTTTTTTATGTTTGTTAATGGACAGACAGACTCTACAGACATTAGAAAGTTAGAGCAAAAATTAAAAGCTATTGAACGTGATTTCAAAGATTTAACATTAGAAAATATTGCTAAAAACAAAGAAGATTCAATACAAACTGCGAAGTCAGATAGCATCAGCGATGAAAAACTTGAAAGAATTTTAGAGGTAATAACAAATGATTTAGATACAAGTATAATAATTGGTCATATCTTTTTAACAAATAAAGCAAAGCAAGATTCAATACGTGTTTCGGGGAGCTTTATAGATGCATTTGAAAAATCAATATCTCGTGAAAGGAAGAGTGAATATGAAGATGATGAAGATTATATTTCTTTTTCTAAAATTCGTAGGAAAAATAGACATCTATACAAAAAAGTAAATGATAGCGTAAAAATTAAAAGTGTGAAGATTTCTATATCAAATAACGCTATTAATTCAATTACCATTTATTCAACGGAAGGCCATGAATTTAGAAATGGATTTTCTCCAATTAATTTAAACAGAATAAATAATGGTGGTGATATTTTGAGATGTAGAAAGGATAGAAAAATTTACTCAATAGATTTAAGTGATATTATTCAATTTGATGAAACGGTTAGATATTATCCAGAAGACATTAGTTTTTTATTGACTTCAAGTGATAGTTCTAAACCATTAACTAAAGCGGTAGGATTAAATAGTCTGGTAAATTTAAGACTGTTTACAGATGTTTTAGGTTTGCTGGGTGAAGAGTCAAATGGTCTGGCTCAAACGGAGTTGGACTTTATTATACCATTGCATAGAAGGAATGTGAGCAATCATTATGCTTATTGGTGTAGTGATGTTCGCATGAAATCAACTTTCTCAAGACTTGATTCGAAATATAAATATACAGCAGTTGATACATTAACAAATTCACTGGAAAGAAGTATCCTTAATCAAAGAAAATGGTTTAATGCTGAAATCGGCTTAGTGTTTTTTAAAGGTGATTTTACCAAGAGATCCGAAAATAATTTTAGTTTAGATTTAATCGCAGGCCTTAATTTGTCAAGAATTGCTAATAATGGAGACTCTATGAGTTATATTCTACCTTATTTTGGTTTTAGTCCTAAACTACATTTAGCTTCAAGTTCTAACTTTGGAATTGACATGTACTTGCCAATTTATTCAGAATTATTTCCTGCAAAGCAAACTGAATCTTATGGTGAACCACGTTGGCTTTTTAGTCCAAACCTTGAGCTTTACTATAATACATTTGGGGATAAAAGTAGCAGAATCTTCGCTAGGCTTGGCTATACAACTCTTTTGCAAACAAGGGGAGATTATTTTACTTTGCAGTTCGGATATAACATTTCAATATCCGAAAAAATTAAAGAAAAAATCAAGTAGTCAACTCAATAAAAATGAACTTTCTAATACTAAATTAGAAAGTTTCTCTAATCTGAAAACTCGTATAATGTTTTTCAAGAAATTATATTGAACTATACTGCTTTTTTGTTTACTCAATACTACCTGCTCCCTACTGATTTAAAACCTCAATATCAACTTCAAATTAAGCCTCCGCTGCGTCAAATAATTAGGAACAGCCAAGTAATTTCCTTGTGTATCTTGAACCCATTGTTGAGAAAGGACATTATCAATTCCTAATAAATTGAAAACTTCAAAGTTTAAGCGAATGTCAGTAAATGGTCTAAATATCTTCTTGCGGTTCTCTGGTTTAGGCTTTTTATATAGAAAGTCGTAACCAAAACCAATATCTACTCTGAAATATGCTTTTTGACGAAGTGTATCTTTACGGCGTGCATCGTCTGGTGGACCATAAGGCAATCTAGAACCAAAGTTAAGTCCTAATTGTACTGTGAATTGCTCAAAACCGGGCATTCTATCTTGTATCAAAGTGGCAAATGTAAACCATTGATCAGTTGGTTTTGGAATATATCCTGGTGAAACGACTGAACTGTCAACGGGAGTATTATTAAAAGTGAATCCAGGAATAATTTCTTCACCATCAGAGTTGGTGTAAACCATGTAATCATCATTTTTTAAATCTTCTATACTGCGCAGTAATCCAATTTTAAAGAATGAATAAGAACCTTCAATAAACTCACCATGTAGGTTTAAGTCTAGTCCGTAGGCGTGTCCAATTGCATTGTTTTCAGCTAAATATCGGGTACGCACATTGTCTATTCCATACGGATTTACGTCCCATATGTATTTATAGAAGACTTCTCCCGTAAGTTTGAATGGTGAATTACGTTCCCACATTTCAAATGCATAATCGACTCCAGTTACAAAATGAAAAGACTTCTGACTTTTCACATCGGTATTTACAGTTCCATCCATTCTGCGTAATTCTCTGTAAAATGGAGGTTGATAATATAATCCCGTGCTTGCATGTAATCGAACAAAACGTTTTCTTAAAGTACCTTCACTGTTTATATAGTACCTTCTTGGGAAATAACTAACTGTTGCACGTGGTGTAACGTAGAATTCATTATTGAAAGCAGTATAACCCGCTCTTATTCCTGTGTTAAACGTTACTTGAGATCTTGATCTTTCGACTGTGTCGTAATGAATCTCCTTTATTTTATTTCCTAATGAATCAAATGACTTTACTTTTATTTGAACGGGAAAGTTGTCTTTATACTTATCAAATGATTGACTAAACTGAAAGAATCCGCTTGTTCTAAAAGTTTGGAGTACGTTATTGGCTTTAACTACTTCTTGCAATCCAACTTCATCTGGATTGTTCTGAGGCAAGCTAAATCCTGCGGAGTCTATCAAACTCCATTCGCTCATTACATCAAAAAAGTCTTCATATTGTGCTGACAATCCCCAACTCAATTTTCCTTTTTTGTCATAGCCTAAACCATCCTCGGTAAGTTGCATGAATTGATGATTTCCTTGATGCCTTAAAGAGTAAATTGTTGCCTGAAGCCTATTTCTTGAATGGTCTAAGAATGCGCCAACTCCAAGTGTATTGATTGAATCTCCAAATTCTTCCTTTGCTGGATCATTTTCTAATTCATTAATAAAATACTCTCCAAGAATATCAAAAGTTTCCCTTTCATCGGTATTAAATATTTTAGCATAAATGGCTAAATCTGTTCTTTTGTTTACATCCCATTTTAAGGAAGTAGCGCCAGTTATTGTCTGAAAACGAGTTACTTCTTGACCTTCGAAATATACTTTGAAACTCAATGGAGCACTGATTGTTCCCAGTTTAGTTTCTTGAGAAACAGGAGCAAAACGGTAATCGTTTGAAGAGAAATGTCCTAAAACACTCCAAACTAAGTTTTCCTTAATGTTGTAATTGGCTACGAGTTGAAAATCAAAAAATCTTGGTTTATAAGCCCCTTGAACAGGAAGTGCATTCAAAAGATATCCTTGATCTTGGTAACGTCCTGCTACCATATAATTAAATCTTGGACTCACTTTGTCTTCTACATGAACAGAAACTCCTAAAAGTGACGCATCTACTGATCCTCTAAACTCCGTGGGTGTTCGGTAAGTAATATCCAAAACAGAACTCAATCTATCTCCATAATTTGCTGAAAAACCACCTGCACTAAAAGCAATGTTGTCCACTAAATTTGGATTAATAAAACTCATTCCTTCCTGCTGGCCACTTCGGGTAAGGAAAGGACGATAAATTTCAAAACCGTTTACATAAACAAGATTTTCATCATAACTTCCACCTCGAACATTGTAATTGTTTGTCAATTCATTGTTTGAATTTGCTGCGGTAGTCAATGTTAAGTATTTTTCGATACTTCCATTTGGAGAAGGAATACTTCCCACATCTATTATTGGTAAATCGTCAATTGAGTTGTCTTTTGCTCTTCCGGTAACAACAATTCCAGTAAAGTATTGAACGTTCAATTTAACTTTGTCGATTGTTGTAATAGTGTTGGCAGTAACATCGACAGTACGTTCTTGTACTTCATCGTCAAATTGAATAATAATCGTTTGATTTCCAGTTGGGACTTCTAACTTATAGACTCCATCAAGATTTGTTTCTGTTCGCACTTTTACATCACCTTTTAGAGAAATACGAATTTCAGGAAATCCTTTATTCGTTTTATCAACTACTTTTCCTGTGATGGTTCCAGTTTGTGAAAATCCCTGAATAGAGATGGATATAATTAATAGAAAAATGGAAAGAATCCTCATGAAATCACCGTGTTTAATGCAACTAACGAGTAGAAATTACAAATGGTATAAATACTTTAACTTTTATAGTAATTCATTTATAATTTTGTCCATTGAATAACCTTCAGCCTCAGCCTTATAGTTGCGCACTAAACGGTGACGAAGAATAGGTTTTGCTACAGCTTTCACATCTTCGATATCTGGAGCATATTTCCCTTTCAAAACAGCATGACATTTTGCACCAATAATTAAATATTGAGAGGCTCTTGGTCCAGCTCCCCATGTGATAAAGTCTTTTGTTAATTGAGGCGCAGAAGCATCATTTAGTCTTGTTTTTCCAACCAATTTCACGGCATATTCCAGTACATTCTCTGCAACAGGGATTTCACGTATTAACGCTTGGAAACGCATGATTTCTTCGCTGCTCATGATTTGCTGAATGTGAACTTCAGTATCTTGTGTAGTTGATCTAACAATGGCCATTTCTTCTTCAAAAGTTGGGTAATCTACCCAAATGTTGAACATAAAACGGTCTAATTGTGCTTCTGGTAGGGGGTAAGTTCCTTCTTGCTCGATTGGGTTTTGTGTTGCCAATACGAAAAACGGTTTTGGTAACTGATAAGTTTGTCCTGCTGCAGTAACCGTTCTCTCTTGCATTGCTTCAAGTAATGCAGATTGTGTTTTTGGTGGAGTTCTGTTGATCTCATCCGCTAAAACCATATTGTTGAAAAGAGGTCCTTTTACAAATTCAAACTTGCGGTTCTCATTCAATATTTCTGCTCCTACAATATCAGAAGGCATTAAGTCAGGTGTAAATTGGATTCTGTTAAAACTCAATCCTAAAGATTGCGCAATAGTATTGACCAATAAAGTTTTGGCCAATCCTGGAACACCAACTAAGAGACAATGACCACGAGAAAACATAGAAATTAGAACTTGGTCAACAACTTCTTCTTGTCCAACAATAACTTTATGAATTTCTTTTTTTAGTACCTTGTATTTCTCAACAAGTTGGTCCAACTCTTTCACATTTGACATAATTGTAAGTGTTTTTTATAGGTTATTTCCAAGCGTAACGGAAATCACAAGATGCATATTTTTCATCAAAACGCACATACGTTTTTCCAACTTTACTATTTACCCAGTCTTTTATTAACTCTTCTTTCTTACTGTTTTTCGCTGCCTTTTTTATGAAATTATAATCATCTTTTAGGTTAGCTGTATGTGGCTCTGTTCTGTTATTAATACGGACAACGCGAACACCTTCTTTACGTGATCTCATGTCAGTATATAAACCAGGACTTGAAACTTCACCTGTTTCTAAACCATTTACCAATCCGAAAATTTGTGGGTCAATTTGATTGATGTTTGAAACATCCCAATATTGCTCACCAGTATAAGGATTTGATAAGTTCCCTTGGTTTTGACGTGTGTCATCATCTTCAGAATATTCTTTTACTGCTTGGTCCCAAGTAATTTCGTTTCTTTTCAATCTTGCAAAACATTCATCCATTAAAGTGGCTGCATCTCTTAATTCTTGTCGGCCAATTTCTGGTGTTAAAAGAATATGTCTTACTGTATAGTCATCCCCTTTTCTTGATTCCAATTGAATGATATGGTAACCATATTGTGTTTCTACAACATCAGAAATTTGTCCAACCTCAAGTGCAAAAGCAGCTGCTTCGAATGGTTTTACCATCATTCCACGAGTAGCTTCAATTTTACCACCTTCTTTCGCACTTCCTTGGTCTTCGGAGTGAATTGTGGCAACAGCAGAAAAAGAACGGCTTCCAGATTTAAAATCCTCTTTCCATCCCTTTAATTTTTCAATTACAGCATTTCTACTGGCTTGCGTTATTTTGGGATAAATCACAATTTGTTGAATCGCAATTTTTTCGTTGATATAAGGTAAACTATCTTCTGGAATTGATTTATAGAAGGTTTTTACATCATTTGGACTAATTTCAAGATCTGCAACAATTTGTCGTTCCATTTCTTGAGAAAGTAGTCTGTCTCTAATGATTTCACGGAATTCTTCTTTAATCTGAGTATATGTTTTTCCGTAGAATTGCTCTAGTTTTTCACGACTTCCAATTTGTTGTTCTAGCGTACGTAAACGATTTTCCATTTCAGCATTTACTTGTCCATCAGACATTTCTATACTGTCAATTTTCGCTTGATTTAACAAAAGGTTTTGATAGAGTAATTCTTCTAATAAAAAACAATTTGTTTTATCGTCAACTGGTTGGCCTTCGCTTTTAAGTTGAATACGTTGTGCTTCAACATCAGAAAGTAAGATTGGATTATCACCCACTTGAGCGATAATTTCATCTATGATTTTATCTGATGCAACACCTGATGCAACGATTTGTGAATTTCCAATGAAGGAGAAACCAAAACTAATAATAAGTGATAGGATACTTTTCTTTAACATTTTCTAAAATTGTTTCTTTTGCTTTGTTTCGTAAATTATTTACTCTTCTTTTAAGGATATGTCTTCGAATACCGGCCCTTTCAATCTCCATCGGTGAAGATATGGATTTTGTTCTGAAATCGAGTACGTTTATGTAATGCGTCTCACCGTTTTCTTTAAATATTGCTTTTCCGCGACTTTTAACTAATTCTTCTTTCTTGTTTGTGGAAATGGAAATCTCTCGCACTAAATCATCGAAATAGATCCATCTTTCTTCCTCAAAATAGAAATTGGTTGCGTAAAGATTTGCAATTTTTTTAATTTCCTTCATGTCTTTATCATTCTTTAACAAGAAGTGTTTGTCAATGTTTAACATTGGCGCCAGTGTATCTGGAATCTTAATGTATAAAGCTCGAACAATAAAAGATTCAGCTTTATAATTTTCTCTGTGCGAATTGTAATATTTTTGAATTTCTTGATTACTAATTATTGAGTCTAAATTTTCCGTAATGAAAATATTCTCTAATTCAAAAAGGTTCAATTGCATTAATTCATCTTGAACCCTCATTTCATTTGCTGTTTTGACTTCGGGTGAAGATTTTTCGATTTCTAAGGCTACTTGCTGTTGATTAATCCATTCTTCAATTACCTTTTCTTTCGCTTCTTCATCTGAAAAATCACCAAGTAAAAGACTTATTCTATCATTTAATTCTGTTTCATATAATATCTGATCTCCAACTTTGCAGATCTTCGTATCTCTATTTTCGGCACAGGAAAATAAAAACAGAAGAAGGCTGCTCCATAGAACAACCTTCCCAATAGTATATGTTTTTAGCTTACTCACCAATAGAATATAATGCTTCTTTGTTTACAGTAATTGTATGTTTTTCACGCAATTCACTCAACCATTTACTTTCTAAATGTTCTTGATAAGATTGAATAACTGATCCTCGTGCTTCTCTTAAAGATTTTGGTCCAGCAGGAAGTTTTTCCTCGACAACAATAAGATAGAATTTGTCACCTTCCTTAAAGATATCATTCGCTCCAACTTTTAAATCTCTATTTGCAATTAATGGTTTTTCTGAAGAAATGTATTTCCCTGTTTCAGCTTCAAGATTCAATTGAGAATCTGCATTCACTTTATTCAAAATGTCATACATTGTTAAAGTATCTAAATCATCCAATAGTTTCGCCTCCATTAGCATTTCTCTCTTGCTTGAAGAATAGATTACTGCATGAGTTCTAGCTGGCCATTGATATTTATCTAGATTAGCTTCAAAGAATTTCTGTAATCCAACAGTATCTTTAATTGCTTTGTCCCAAACTTTATCTTTCATTATTTCATACAACAAAACTCCATCATGGTATTCTTGTAATAATGCTTTGTAAGCTGGATACTTAATTACCAAACGACTTTTCTCGTCATTCATAATTTCGGCAGCTTGCCATTCTTTATATTTTTCATCTACAAATTTATGAACAGGCATTTGCTTTCCTTTTTTGCTTTCTGCAATAAAGTTCATAAAGCCAAGCATGTCATATTTTGTGTTGTTGTATTTAAACATCCATTTGTTTTTCTTCAAGCTAGGAGATTCCCAGTTCTTCTTGAATACTGTGCTGTCGATGTTTTCATAAAACCAAGAAAGTCTTTTGTCTCCTTTGTCTTTGAATGAATTTTCTTCTTTCAATTTAGCAATAAAAGCTTTCTCTGATTGATTAGCTCTATCACCACGACTCAATTTTTGTTGAATTTGTGATCTCAATTCTTCTAAAGAACCAAGCGGCTTGTATTCAACTCTTTTTACGATGTGGTAACCATAATCTGTTTTGAAAGGCTGAGAGTAATCTCCATCATTTTTCAATGCAAAAGCAGCATCTTCAAATTCTGATACCATTCTTTGGTTTGTTCCAGATCCAAATGGAGGCAATTGACCACCTTTCGCTTTAGAACCTTGATCATCTGAATATAAACGCGCTAATTTGTCAAAAGATTCTCCTCCGACTAATTCTGCATAAATTTCACCAATTTTCTTTTCAGCATTTGTAATTTCTGTTTTGTCTGCTTCATTATTTAATGCAACCATAATATGTGCAGCAGTAATAGTTCCTCTAGCTTCACGCTTGTCAACTATTTTTATTACGTGGTAACCAAAGCTTGATCTAATAGGCATTGAAACTTCTCCGACATTCAATTTATAAGCGGCAGTTTCAAAAGGATAAACCATTTGGAAAGCAGTAAAGTATCCAAGATCACCTTTATTCATTTTCGCCGAAGGATCTTCTGAACCTCCAGGAGAACTTGCTACAGTTCCAAAATCTTCACCTTTATCAATACGTTTCTTTAAATCTAAAGCTTTGTTGTAAGCTTTTAGCGTATCTGCTGGAGAAGCATCTGGTTTAGCAGTGATTAGAATATGTGAAGCTCTAATTTCGTGCTTCATTCTGTCATAAGCTTCTTCTAATAATTCTCTAGTTTTACTAGAATCAATTAAATATGGATGCGCCAATTGCTCTTTGTATCCTTGTAATTCTCTTTTCAAAGAAGGAATTGTGTCATATCCTAAAGCTTCTGCTTCTGCAACTTTAAGCTTGAATTTTTTATAAAGCTCCATGTACTCATCCAAACTTTCTTTGTCATACTTTGGATTGTCATTGTTCTTTAAATAGACTTGGAGAAACTCACTTTTAGTTACTTTTTCACCGTTTACAGTCATTACGACTTCATTATCTCCTTTTTGACTTATACCACTAACGGCAAATGCGAAAAAAGCAGTAATTAACAATAGATACTTTTTCAAATACATAATTATAAATACTTTAATTTTTAAAACGGTTACGAAATTAATAATCTAATCAGATGTTAAACCTTAAACTTGAAAATATATTGTGTTTCAATTTTATTTGAAGCTATAATTAGGAGCTTCTCTAGTAATTGCAACATCGTGTGGGTGAGACTCAGTCATACCTGCATTGGTAATTCTTACGAACTCTGCACCTTGTAAATCATCAATTGTTTCAGCACCACAATATCCCATTCCAGCTCTCAATCCACCCACAATTTGGTAAACTACTTCTTCGAGGTTTCCTTTATAAGGTACTCGACCTGCAATTCCCTCTGGAACTAATTTTTTACTGTCGTCTTCTGTGTCTTGGAAATAACGGTCTTTTGAGCCTTTTTCCATTGCCTCAATTGATCCCATTCCTCGGTAAGCTTTGAATTTTCTTCCTTGGTAAATGATTGTGTCTCCAGGAGATTCCTCTGTTCCTGCGAACATTGAACCTACCATTACGGTGTCAGCTCCAGCAGCAATTGCTTTAACGATATCACCCGTATAACGAATTCCACCATCTGCAATTACAGGAACTCCTGTGCCTTCAAGTGCTCTTGCAACATCATTAATAGCTGTGATTTGTGGAACTCCAACACCAGCAATAATTCTTGTTGTACAAATTGAACCTGGTCCAATACCAACTTTTACTGCATCTGCGCCAGCTTCAACTAAATATAAAGCAGCTTCTGCAGTCGCGATGTTTCCTACGATAACATCAATTCCTTTATGTTTTGCTTTTACGGCTTTTAATTTTTCAACAACACCTAAGGTGTGTCCGTGAGCTGTATCAATTACAATTGCATCAACTCCAGCTTTTACTAAAGCGTCAACTCTTTCCATTGTGTCATCTGTAACACCCACAGCAGCAGCAACACGCAAACGACCAAATTGATCCTTACAAGAATTCGGATATTCTTTTACCTTAATAATATCACGGTAAGTAATCAATCCGATTAATTTGTAATCTTTATCTACAACAGGAAGTTTTTCAATTTTATGTTCTTGCAAAATCCCTTCTGCAGTTGTTAAGTCTGTCATTTCATTTGTTACCACCAAATTATCTTTGGTCATTACATCTATAATAGGACGGTCTTTTATCTTTTCGAATCGCAAGTCACGATTGGTAACAATTCCTTTTAAAACCTTGTTTTCATCCACTACTGGAATTCCACCGATTTTATTTTCTTTCATTAAAGCAAGTGCATCTCTAACTAAAGCTTTTTCACCTAAAATAATAGGGTCAATGATCATTCCGCTTTCCGAACGCTTCACTTTACGTACTTCAAGTGCTTGAAGTTCGATACTCATGTTTTTATGAATCACACCAATACCACCTGATTGAGCCATAGCAATTGCCATGCTCGATTCAGTTACAGTGTCCATTGCAGCAGATACGACAGGCGTATTCACAGAAATGTTTCTTGTGATTTTACTTTTAAGAATTACGTTGCGGGGAAGCACTTCTGAAAATGCTGGAACGAGAAGAATGTCATCAAATGTTAACGCCTCTCTTACGTTATTTATATCTCGAATTGCCATGTGAACTTACATTTAAATAAATTCACGCAAATGTACTAAAAATTAAAAAAGAACTGAATTTTTTGATGTTTTTATGTTGATAAAATCTGTTAAACCGTCATTATTGTTATATTCGGAGACTAAATTCAAAACACACATGCTTAGAAAGATCGTTACAATTCTTTTTATCACATTTTTATTTGCTGGGCAAATTGCTTTCAGTCAAAATGTAATTTTCCCCGAAGTAGTATTGAAAAATGTACCTACAGATATTCAGGTACACTCTGAAACTGAAATCGATTATTTGATTTTAAATAAAGATACTTTGCAACTCAATAAAGCAGGTGACAAGTATGTGATGAATGTGACTTTGGAAAATGACAATATCCAATTTGAAAATACAGCTATAGAATATGAGAAACCTTTGGTTATTCCGGGTTGGTTGTCTTTATTGCCTCCTTTAATTGCTATTATTTTAGCATTGATTTTTAAAGAGGTTCTTTCTTCCTTATTTATAGGGATATTTATTGGTGCAGCAACTATAGGGTTTTATGGAGGAGGAATCTCAGGAATATTTGCCGCGTTCTTTACCGTTTTAGATCATTATATTTTAGATGCACTGCTGGATCCTGGTCATGCTTCGGTGATTTTATTCTCTGTAATTATAGGTTCCATCGTCGCCATAATTTCTAAGAATGGAGGAATGCAGGGAGTGGTAAATCGCTTAATCAAATATGCAACGAACCGAAAATCTGGAATGTTGACCGCTTACTTTTTGGGATTAGCCATCTTTTTTGATGATTATGCGAACACGCTTGTAGTTGGGAATACGATGCGTCCAATTACAGACCGTTTGAAAATTTCAAGAGAAAAACTAGCCTATATTGTTGATTCCACAGCTGCTCCAATTGCTGCAATAGCATTTATTACCACTTGGATTGGTGCTGAGTTGACATACATAACTGATGGGATTTCGAAAATTGAAATGCAACAAGGAGTCGTTATTACAGAAAGTGCTTACGGTATTTTTATTAATTCTTTAGCGTATTCATTTTATCCTATTTTCACTTTATTCTTTGTTTTCTTCTTGCTTTATAAACAACGTGATTTTGGTCCGATGTACAAGGCCGAAATTAAAACTTTAAAAGAAGGAAATACCGCAGATACAGTTACAAATCGTGAATTGGAAGAATTTAATCCAGTGAAAAACGCTAAAATTAAAGCCTACAATGCCATTATTCCAATATTTATTGTGATTTCAGGAACGTTTCTGGGATTACTAGTAACTGGAATTTCAGCTTCTAATTCTTTCTTACTTGAAAATGGAGTTGATTTGAGTTACGGAACTTGGGCGGCGATTGGAACTGAAGGAGGGGATCAAGTTGGATTTTTTAGAAAATTAGGAATCGTAATTGGTAACGCAGATTCTTATGTTGCTTTACTATGGTCTTCCATGGCTGGTTTGGCAGCAGCAATTGTTATGACAGTTTCTCAAAGAATTATGTCTTTGAAAGAAGCAATGGATGCCATGATTGTTGGAATAAATACGATGATGCCAGCAGTTGTGATTTTAATTCTAGCGTGGTCATTGGCTGGCGTTACAGAAAGTTTGAGCACTGCAGAATACCTTAAAGCATTTTTTGGATCTGACTTTTCACATGTTTGGGTCATTCCAGCATTAACATTTGTGCTGTCTGCATTCATAGCTTTTTCAACGGGTTCTTCATGGAGCACAATGGCCTTAATGTATCCTTTGGTAATTCCGTTATCATTTGCCGTAGCAGCAGGTGATCCAAATTTCTCAGAAATGGCGATTTTGTACAATACAATTGCTTCGGTATTGGCTGGTTCCGTGCTGGGAGACCATTGTTCACCAATTTCTGACACTACAATCTTGAGTAGTTTAGCCACTTCATGTGATCATATTCAACACGTTAGAACACAAATGCCTTATGCTTTGAGTGTTGGAGCAGTTGCGTTGTTTATTGGAGTTATTCCTACAGCTTTTGGAGTGCCGAGTTTGGTGGCTTTCGGAGTTGGGATAGTGGTGTTGTACTTGATTGTGCATTTTGTGGGGAAGAAGGTTTAGGACAGTTTTGATTTGGAACTATTTTCGGATTCAAAGAGTTTTGCAGGTGATAGGGTGAATAGGTTGTCTATATATTGCGCTGTATTGGCACGCGGATGACACGGATCTTCGAACGCGGATTTTTACGGATTTATTTTGTATTGGAAAAACTGAAATAATTTTATTAAAAAGTTATGGTTATCTCCATAAATCCTCAGTCTTAATTACTTTGTCTTCTCCACGGATATGTTGAAGTTTACTGCGTTTTATTTTTTCTACAAATTCAGCATTTTATACTTTTTCCTTAGTTATTTCGAATTTCATGTCCAAAGTCTTTACAAAAGCTTTTAATGCATTTGCTTGTTCTTTGTCTTCGGGAAATACAATGTAGGCTTCTAATCATCTCATAATCAAACGAGAATAATGATTTTAGCTTGAAAAAATTTGTACATGTATTGCAATTCAAAATGGATCTTTACCCAAAAACTAAATTCACTCTTTTTCCTAGACCTACTTCGAAAATTCTATAAAGTGTGGAGAGTTGAATATCACATTTTCCATTTTCAAGACGAGAAATATAGCTTTTTTTAGTTCCGATTTTTTCAGCCAATTGTTCTTGTGTCATGTTTGCTTCTTTTCTAGCTTCTTTTAACATTGTGCTAATAACAAAATATTGCGCTTTTTCTTCAAATTCGTCGCGTTTTTCATTACCAACTTTACCATATTTGGCATCTAATAACTCGTCGAAGTTTTTAGCATTTTGGATGTTTTCTTTCTTCATTATTTCTTGTTTTTTGAATTGAAATATTCGTTTTTTAATTCTATCGCTTTATTAATTTCTTTTCTAGGGTTTTTTGAGTTTTCTTTTGAAATCCATTAAATAAGACCACTAAGTTGCCTTCATCAAAACAGCAGAAAATTCTATAAATATTACTTCCGTATTCAACTCGTGTCTCATAAAGTCCATCAGTTCCTGACATGTGAGTAAGAAATTTTTTAGGAACGTTTTGGATTGTTCTAATAACCATAAGTACATATTCAATTTTTTCTTGTACTTTTTCATTTTGCTCCATGTAGAACTCAGTAAAATGGTGTTCGTAAAAAATAATTTTTCGTTGAGAACTCATGTCACAAAGTTAACTATAAAGTTATCATTTGTCAAATTAAATTGATTTTATCTTCGATGATTTCATGTCAAATGTAATTCTTCCCCTTTCTCTCCCTTCTTTCTTCTCAGCGAACCTCTGCACCTCTGCGAATCTCCGCGTAATTCTTTTTTTTTCTCTATTTCCAACTCCATAACTCCCATATTAATATTAAGTTTGTTCATCAAAAATTAGAAGTTAAAAATATACCATGGAAACGTTAACCAAACGACACATTAAATACGATCGTTCCAAGTTCTCTGATAGCGAGCTTGTTGATATTTACCAACGCATTTTGAAACCAAGACTTATTGAAGAGAAGATGTTGATTTTACTGCGTCAAGGGAAGATTTCTAAGTGGTTCTCAGGCTGGGGACAAGAGGCAATTAGTGTGGGAACAACCTTGGCGATGCAAAATGATGAAGTAATTCTACCAATGCACAGAAACCTTGGAGTTTTCACAACGCGAGATATTCCTTTGGCTAGACTTTTTGCTCAATTTCAAGGGAAAATGTCTGGTTTTACAAAAGGGCGTGACCGTTCATTCCACTTTGGAACAATGGATTACAATATCGTTGGAATGATTTCTCACTTAGGTCCACAATTGGGAATTGCTGATGGAATTGCACTTGCTTCAATTATTAAAAAGGAGAAAAAAGCAACATTGGTATTTTCTGGAGACGGTGGAGCAAGTGAAGGAGATTTTCATGAAGCTTTAAACGTTGCTGCAGTTTGGCAATTGCCTACGATTTTTACCATTGAGAATAACCAATGGGGACTATCAACGCCAAGTAACGAGCAATTCCGATGCAAGCAATTTATCGATAAAGGAATTGGCTACGGAATGGATGCTTTTCAAATAGATGGAAACAATATTTTGGAAGTAATAACTTCTGTAAAGCAAATCGCTGAATCTATTCGTGAACGTCCAAGACCATTTTTATTGGAATGTTTGACATTTAGAATGAGAGGTCATGAAGAAGCTTCTGGAACGAAATATTATCCAGAGGGAATTCAAGATGAATGGAATGAAAAAGATCCTGTTGTTAATTATGAGCTTTTCTTGAAAGAAGAAGGATTATTAACAGATGAAATGATTGAAGGTTTTAAGAAAGAAATTAAGGCTGAAATTCAAAATGGATTAGATGTCGCTGGAGCAGAACCTAAAATTGTTGCAAATACAGAAACTGAAATAAAAGATTTATTCAAGGAGCACAACCAAGTTGTTGTAGTGCCTGAATCACAAAATAAAAGTGAAAAACGATTGGTAGATGCGATTTCTGATGGATTGAGACAATCTATGGAGCGCTATCCAGAATTGGTTTTGATGGGACAAGATATCGCCGATTATGGTGGTGTTTTTAAAGTTACAGAAGGATTTGTTGAGCAGTTCGGAAAAGAACGTGTAAGAAATACACCTTTGTGTGAGTCAGCAATTTTAGGAGCAGGGTTAGGTTTGTCTATTGCTGGAATGAAAGCAATGGTAGAAATGCAATTCTCGGATTTCGTAACAGTTGGGTTTAATCAAATCGTGAATAATTTAGCGAAACTACATTGGAGATGGGGACAAAATGCTGATGTTGTGGTAAGAATGCCAACGGGTGCTGGAGTAGCAGCGGGACCATTCCATTCACAAAGTACAGAGGCTTGGTTTTTCCATGTTCCGGGATTGAAAATCGTTTATCCAGCATTTCCAGGAGACGCAAAAGGACTATTAGCAGCAGCTATTGAAGATCCGAATCCTGTTTTGTTCTTTGAGCACAAATTCCTTTACCGTAGTTTGAGAGAGGATATTTATGATGATTATTATACAACTGAAATCGGGAAGGCAGCGGTCTTGAAAAAAGGAACTGATGTAACGATTGTCACTTATGGTTTAGGAGTTCATTGGGCTTTGGAAACATTAGAAAAAGATGCTTCAATTTCTGCAGATTTAATTGATTTGAGAACTTTAGCTCCTTTAGATATGGCAACTGTTATTGAATCTGTTAAAAAGACAGGAAAGGTAATCGTTTTACATGAAGATGTTGAGATTGGTGGAATAGGAGCGGAGTTGGTGACACAAATCAATGAAGCTTGTTTTGAATATTTAGACGCACCAATTCGCAGAGTTGCTTCATTAAATACACCGATTCCTTTTGAAGCAGATTTAGAGAAAAACTTCTTGCCAAATAAGCGTTTCGAAACAGTTTTAACTGAATTATTGAATTACTAAAACTAGCCGATGGAAAAGGGAAATAAGCGCGTAGTAAAAGGATGGATCTTTTATGACTGGGCAAATTCAGTTTATAACTTGGTGATATCCTCCGCAATATTTCCGGTTTTCTATGCTAATGTTACCGAAAGCCACTATTTAAAGACTGTTGGAAGAGATAAATTATTACCAGGCGAAAACGTGATGGTCGAGTTTTTCGGAATCACATTGTCCAACTCAGTTTTGTTTTCTTATGTCTTGGCAGCGTCTTTTTTATTGGTGAGTATTTTATCGCCATTGTTATCTGGAGTTGCCGATGTTACAGGAAGCAAGAAACGCTTCATGCAGTTTTTCTGTTATCTCGGATCATTCGCAAGTATTTCCTTATTTTGGTTTAGTCCCGATCACATTGAATGGGGAATGTTGTCTATTTTCTTAGCCAGTATTGGTTTTTGGAACAGTTTGGTATTCTACAATGCCTTTTTACCTGAGATAGCAGAACCAAAAGATCACGACAATATTTCAGCCCGAGGATTCTCTATGGGATACTTTGGAAGTATGATTTTATTGGTAATTTGTTTATCAATTATCATGTTGGGAGACCCTGCATATACCAAATACAGCTTTGTTTTGGTTGGATTGTGGTGGATGGGATTTGCCCAAGTGACTTTTCGAAGATTGCCACACAACGTAAATAAGAAAGCGGTAAAGTCAGGTCGTATATTTAAAGGAGTTGTTGAATTAAAACGTGTTTTCAATGAATTTCGTCAGACCAAAAGACTGAAACGCTATTTACTTTCCTTCTTCTTTTTCAATACCGGAGTGCAAACGGTAATGTTAATGGCGGTAGTTTTTGCCAAAAAAGAAATCGATTGGGGAGAAGCTGGTGGAGATGCAGGGCTAATTATAGCGATTTTATTGATCCAGATTTTAGGAGCTGGAGGAGCATATTTGATGTCTTACATTTCTAGTTTGATTGGAAATTTAAGAACGTTAATCTTCGTTGTCATTGGCTGGATGATCTTGTGTATTTGGGCGTATTGGCTGCAATCACCAACAGAATTCTATTTCTTAGCTGCAGGTATTGGACTCGTTATGGGAGGTGTTCAAGCGCTTTCGAGATCAACGTATTCTAAGTTCTTGCCTACAACAGATAATCACGCTTCGTATTTCTCATTTTATGATGTAGCGGAGAAAATTGGAATTGTTTTAGGATTGTTCTTCTTCGGATTGATGGAATACTTGACTGGGAATTTAAGAGCTTCAGTGCTTTCAATTGTGGCGTTTTTTGCAATTGGATTGGTCTTGTTGATTTTTGTCCCTAGGAAGGAAAGTGTGAAGGGGAGGAAGGTTCTGAGCGCGAGTCGATTGGCTGCTTTGAAGGACAAGGAAGGGGTGTAGAGTAGTTATAATGGTGGTCTTAGCTATATTTTAAATAGTCTTAGAAACTTGTAATTGGTTTAAATATAAATATATTTGTCGTCTAATCGATGTGTTAAAAAATAGATCTATTTAAGTTATAAACTTTTTTAAGATTTGATAAATACTTGTGAAATGCATAAGTATGTTAACTACTACTAAAACATTTGAAACCGATGAGTTTTACCAAGAAGATATTCAAATTATTTAAGAGTAAAAAGAATTACTACAGCGACTATTATTTTTATTCTATATTTAAGGCTCTATATGATTTTGTGTGGGTAAATTAAATTTCCGATTTTTACACCATGAATAATAGCACAGAAATTTTCCAGTTGGCACTCGGTTTAGAATCTCCTTGGTTTATAGAAAAAGTTGAGTTCA
>Ga0307486_1000290_pt1 | contig 49235 bp, 45 predicted proteins | sample CBIW02metaG_FD_203663 | JGI IMG/M metagenome (GOLD analysis project Ga0307486, IMG submission 203663) | Sea-ice brine microbial communities from Beaufort Sea near Barrow, Alaska, United States - CBIW 0.2 | ecosystem: Environmental > Aquatic > Marine > Coastal | place: USA: Alaska | collected... | reverse complement strand
GGAAACGGTAAAGTCGTACGTTGAGGCCCAAGGTGTAACGGAGCAGGTTCGAAAGAGCCGAGATTAATCCCGCTTGACCCGCCTCCTGGCTTCGCCTAGCAGGGGGAATGCGCGGGGTTTTTGTTCAAACAAGAACGTTGTGTTGCGGGACCGTTTCAGGTCGCAGTGATCGCAATTTGGCGGGCATCTCTGCAGCTGTTCCAGTAAACCCGGCGTCTTTTCAACCGCATTGCTGGCACTGAAGCCCTGAACGATGTTCATGCCTTCATCGTGGTCAATCTTCGCAAAGAATCTCCAGCCAGGAATGATCGGCGGTCCACCCGTAACAGTCAGCGGAAGCATTGCAATTTTGCCGCCCGTAATGCCGTATTCACCGCGAGCTTTAACAAACTTTGGTTCGCCCAACTGCAGCCCAAACGGGGGCATTCCCAATGATTGAGCTTTGACGCTTAACTGCTTTAGTCGCTTAATTGCCTGTTCTACACGGAACTCCGGTATAGAAAACGTCTGAGTTGTGTACCCATATGCGTCGTTTTCATCAACTAAATCGTGATCTGCCATGCTCTTCTCCGCTATTGCCGGCCAAACGAGCGCTTTATCTAAAAAAAGACGCTCAAAACCTTTATAATCATCAACTATACTATGTCATGCGAAGCTACGCAGCGGCCTTACTGTACGCTGATCACTTTGGTTTACACCGCTTGGTCATGGGCGAAACGACTTTCGATTGGATATCAAGATGCGAAATAAACGAGAAGGAGGACGCGGTATCGTCAGAATGAAAATTGCAGCGTTTCGGCGGCAAAGCTTTCGGGTCAATGTTATCTCAACCCCCGCCAGCTCCATCATCATAGAGGATGACCATCGGGTTTACCTGACACTCACCTATTCGGATGCCGCCGCTTTTATTGCTGTCTCACACGAGCTGGCCAGATTGCACGCCTTGTCGCTGGCGGATGCCTGCCGACTACAGGGGTTTCGCGCATTGCAGGCGCACCTGCAAATTGAGATTCCTCTTGATGAGACCACCCACCGCGGGTGGCTTCATGAATCTATGGACTTGAGATCGGTAACTTGAGTCCGTGCATGGTTTTCCTTGGCCCGTCTGCAAAAGAAGCTTTGGCTCAATTGCAAATTAGTATTCAAACGACACGAACGCCTCGTGAATTCCGTGCGTCTGTGTGCAGTCTTATCGCGTTCAGCGAACACTTTATACGCGGAATGAGTAATTTCTCCCTTCGCCAGCGGAGCGCGTCCATTTGGACAGTGGGGCTCACTCACCCTGGCACCATTGTGATGCTGAATGAGTATCGGGATACCGCTCAGGCATGGATTGATGCTGTCGACGATGATGCCGTTTTTGATGTGGGCGAGGCTCGTGAGCAGTTCGAGGGATTGACGAACACGCTCAGCACTTTGACGCCTTCATTGGCGTCCAGTGTCCGACACCAAACTTTGCGTGAGTGGATTTACACGGTGAGCGCCGAGGTTCCGGGCGATATATCGCAGCTGGCAGAGCTCTACATAGCGCATCACAACGCCGTTGCTGGCGTGCTGTGCAACCTCATGGCGCAGAGTGTCGATATCACTACAGAGTGGCTTGAGCGCGCCCTGGCGCATTATCGGGGTCATTACCCGCCACGTCCCGTCGAGGTGATCGCGCTAGGGCTTGATCTGGCCATGCTTTACCAGGCACAGATTCAGCATGCCTCCCGCGCGTTAAAGCAACACGGTGTTGCGGATGAGGTCGAGAGTTTGTCTGTCAGTCGCCTTAGCGCCAGGGATGCGGAAGACCTCAGTGGTTTTGTCGCGGCAGCTTTCGCGCAATGGTGCCATGAGGGCCACTTCCGGTTATCCGATGCGCGCTTAAAGCAGTATTCCGATCCCCATTTCTGGCTTTCCATGCTGATGTCGGGTGGATCACAAATTCTGTGCGACTCCCAGCGTGTCAGTGCTCAGTGCCAAAACAATTGTTATGGGGCGTCCGTTTCACCGGTTGCCCTTGCTCGCATCCTACAAGCCCAGCACAACACATCGCTATCGACACCCGATGGAATGCCGCGGCATTTGCCGAGCTATGACAGGGTTGCGCAGTATATTATTTGCGGTTCACTGGATGATCTAATCGATGTGGCGACCTACCCGGACTTAGATGGCAGTGAGCTTCTGGTCTGCCCGACCGAATCAGGCTGGATTACCTTGATGAAAAACAGCTGTAGTGATTGGTGCGTGGGTTTCGTTGGCGGTTTAATGACACCGTGTCGGCATGCTACGCCTGTGAGCGTTCCCTATACATTTATTCCAGACCTCTCAGCACGGCATCTGGGCACCCTGCCCGGTTCGATATCCTCTGGTGTGCTGTGTAACCGGCTTCTTGATATGGCTGACTCATCCATGAGTTAGCGGCTTCCATGTCTCTATACGAGATTACAGGCCCGTTGTGTGCTTTGTATAACGATGAATGGATAGAGTCATCAAGAACGGCTCTAGCTCGGTCAGTCCTCTGCGCTTGCGTTTCGGCGTGTTGGCCGGTGCCACAGAGTATGCCGGTTGCGTCCGATAATAACCTTCGGGCGCTACGGCGTAGAACACCGGCAGTCGGCTTTTGAAGTCCAGGTATGGGCGGTTGTCCTCAACACCCTCTTTTACGGCTTTGCCAGCCACACCGCTCAACTTTACGGATATACGCAGATCGTTACTTTGACCTTTCTTGAGGCAGAAGTCGGGGTCAGTTACGCCGGCAACCGTTTGAAAATCAAATCGGGCTTCTGGCTGATCGTATTTCTTCTCCAGCATATCCAGCAGCTTTACCCGATCAATGCGAACCGATGAAGGTGAATCAATCCATCGCCAGCGAATGCTATACGGTAACTCATCCACAATGGGTATGGTTCGTACCAGCTGGCGGATATTGAGCTTTGGGTGCAGTAATTGACGCACCAAGACACCTGCAGCCTTTCGGTGGAGGTTTACTGGCGCGTTCTCACTCAGCATGGATACGATGTCGTGCATATCCCCGCGGGTGTTACTCATAGGATCAAGGGCATCCCGCAGCGCTGCAAGTAAATCGCTGAACTCGTGCTTGAGCCGGTTCAGCTCATGAAGCGCGTTGAGCGAGTGAGGGGTGGCACTGACAGCACCGATATACGCAACAGTCTCCTTCTGATCCTGGTCTTTGCGGTAATACCAGTTCAAAAGCGCCTCTATCGCTTGGTGGCGCGCTTCACTAGCGGTTTCACACGGCGGTGACGCCATCATTGCTGGATGGCCATTCTGGCCGTCCAACAATAAACGAGCGCGCGCAACGTGCGCTTGCTCTCTTAAAGCCCGAAAGACGGATGACAGGTTGCCCAGTATGTGTTCGCAATAGGCTTTGCGATCGTCTTTGCATAGATCGTCGGGCGTCATGCCCTGCATAGGCATTTGCAGCGGGGCTTCCCAGGTTTCAGGGATGATGTTCAGCGCCATCGCGTCAAGCTCGGATTGAGCATCTGGGATGGGGAGCTGGGCGGCGAGGTTTTCTGCCGCGGATACGATGTCTGCCTGTTGCATGTCAGCCATTCCATTTCCCTTGCCGCCAGAAGGTTTTAACATTCAGGCCGCGGGCGCGCACTTCGTCTTCGACGCACTCGCGGATTTGCCAGTAAATTCTCGGTTCGTGTGGCAGCTCACGGGCAAAGATGCACGCCAGGCGCCGGGCAAAATGCGGACACGAGTCTGTCTCGGCCGCAAACTTGTAGCTCGACATTTTCGTGGAGCCAAACAAAGGCGACAGGTGGAATAACTTGAATGTGGGGTCGATGGCCTGGACTTTACTCAGCAGCCATTTTCCTGATGGTGGCATCTCCACAAAGTAGTCGAGGTCGTTCGGGTGCTGTGCAAGGTAGCGAATCAGGATCGATGTGGGTGCATCAATTCGAATGTTCTCGCGTGACCGGTACCGGTAAAACGTCTTTACTTGCATGCCCAGCACCCAGAACATTTCAGCCGACGTGAGCTTATTGTTCTCTTTTAAGAACAGTGAAAAGCGGTCGTTCAACGATCCGGTAATGGGCTGTGCATCGGTGGCAGCGTGAAGAAACTCGGCGTCTGTCACCGGCTTTGAGTTAGTCCAGTTCCCCTTTACGAGTACGTCGTCCGAGTCTTTGTTTCTGGATATCGCCTCGCTGCGCAGTACCGGAAGATAATGCGACTCAAACCAACTGCGCCAATACCCTTGAACTTCCGTCCAGAAACGCGCCAACAACTTGTCTGTCATCCAGCCCGTGAGTGAATCCCGTTCACGGAGGATCGTCCAGTCCCGTGCGCTCGGCTCATACAACGGGTCTTTGCGGTCAACGGAGAACATGTGTTCCGCACAATATCGCCGGTAACAGTCACGGAAAATATCGGCGAACCGGCTCATGATCAGCATTTGCAGGCGCACGACGGCAAGCGAGGTTTCACCTGTTATAGACGGGTCGGTGGGTAGCATTTTGTATGACGATATCGCGGCACGGCCAAATACCGGGCCAAAGCCTTTTTTCTGGATGCCGTCGGCGCCCTCTGGTATTTCGCGCGCCCGGATCGGGCCTGACCCTGGCAGAAACGGTGCGACCAGCTCCCACACTTCTGAGTTGCTTGGTCGAGGCGTCAGGTTTGCGTACTCTGGATAGCGCATGAGCAGACGAATTAAGATAGCCTGCGGCGGGTGTACCATGGGTATGTGGTGGTTAGCAGCGACGACCCTTTCCTCTGCGCCGGCCTTGACGGGTTTCTTGACCGACGACTTTGCATGCTTGAAGTGGCTTATGCGATTGGGAGGAATATTAAGCGCCATCGACAAGTCAAGGTCGCGCAGCTCAGAATCGTCCCAGTAAGATGCCATCAAGCCTGCCAGTTCTGCCAGGTGGCGGCCTTCTATGGGGGTTTCAGGGCAGATGCCGGTTGCTAATAGATTGCTCATGGATGCCATTTTCTGTGAGTATAGTGCTCATATCGTAGCACATATTCGTATTTTGCTATCGTATAGCCTATTGTTTAGGCAATCTTGGGTTCAGGTTATCGTGTGGCATATTATGCATTGTGACTTTTGTTGAATATTCTTAGACAGAAGTTGCTATTCTGACTCAAAATAGCGGCAACAAAATAACGTAGGCTGCTCATCTTGTTGGGCAAACCCCTATATTTAGGGCTTGAGTGAGGTTCGCTAGTGTCGAGTATCGGGGCAAAAAGTTTTTACTTTTACGAGGGCAAAAAACCGCCGTCACACTTAACTTTATCGGAGCCTAATTACTTCCAGCATGAGGGTCTGCACCTGCCCAAGAAAGGGCTGACCATGCTTTACGGTAACCGTGGCCCAGGCAATCTTATCGGCGCCGCGGTACGTCACGCTGCGGCGAATGAAATCGGGATTGGTTTGGTAGAAGCGAAGGTCAACATTGGCGAGTGGACCCCTGATAAGGCGAGGCTGGACGGCTTCTCTCGGTGTCGAGTGCTCAACTTGCCGGCACGCGCCTCGAAAGAGGTTATGGATGATGTAAATAAGCGCTGGAATACCTGGCTCGCGCTGGAAGGTCTTCCACCAGAAAAGTTCCCCCGCAAACCTTCACTCAGAATGGACTTTTTGGACAAGCTGGTTGAGCAGGAGCCTTACAGTCAGCTCAACGCCATCGTGTTTGACGCCATGAGCATATTTGGCTTGGCCCGCTTTGTAACGATATACAATCTTGATGCGATTGAGCGTGATTCTGTGATTGTAATTCCCCGAAATCTGACAAAAGTGGACTTTGAGATTCCGGGGTAACACTAGAGCCCTTTTCTTAGCTCACGCTCGCGTTTTTACGCACGTCACCCACGCCCTGTAACCGCCGCCTGCCTCAAAGTAGCCAAGCGTCCGCCGTGAGAATTTTGCAGGGCAACCATACCGAGGATTTACCCCTTGACAGAGGTCATTGGCCCTCACTCCTCCTTGTGACGCCATATGAATGCCGCACATCGTTCCCACTGGCATTACATCCCAATTCACCCCGGCATCCATGGACGCTGTGGCTGCCTGAAGCCCCTGCTCTACAGCTAGCAGTCGGCGGGCCATATCGTTATCGATCGCTTGCGACCTCGTGCTTTCATCGAATGCCGCTTTATTGAGGGGTGTGTCTGCTAAGTCTGCAACGTCTAAAAGAGATGTCACACCAGCCCCATTTGCTCCCGCAAAAATGGGGGTTATTGATGCCACATCAGCAAGTAAATCCTGTTTTGTGCGGGCATCATTCCCATTGTCAGTGGTAAATCGACCGCTCGCTTGACCTTCTTCTGTATGTGCCGTACCCGCAATAAGCAAAAAACATAACCCCACCAGCGCGGCAGGCACTTTGGATATTTTACTCATTTCGTTTAACCTCTTGGGATTTGGTTTTTTGTCTTTTTCGCTTTCGCATAGTCTAACTTGATGCATAATTCTGATTGTAGCAGGTGCATTTTTTTTTAACACCTTTGGCCTTATCGTCTAACGGGTGGCTATGTAATATAGCCTCTGGGGTCGATTTCCAGGGCCTTTTTGATGTCCAGTATGCCCACTCCGTGAAGCTCCGGAGCATAGCCGTCAAACTTATCATTTGCTGTATCAAGAAGAGCTTGTAAGGCAGCCTGGCTAGATAATCCGCTAAACTTTGACTTTAATGCGCCCGCCGCAGCTGTAACAAAAGGAGCCGCAAACGATGTGCCTGAAACGATTGCGTACCCATCGGTAGTTACGCCAGCAACTTCCAGATTTACTCCCGGAGCAACTATAAACCGCTTCTGGATAAGCGAATCATTACCCGGCCGATTGGAAAACTCCTGAAGCACCCCTTCGTTATCCACGGCCCCTACTATGATTAAACTTTTGGCGAGTTCGGGGTCTTTATATGGAATAAACTCGACATTATCTCTTAGTCCTGCCAGCGCGGCACAGCGGCGAATAGCATAAAAATCGTTATCTGCTGCTGCCTGGCTGGTTTCGGAATCAGTGCAGTCTGGGGTATTACTTACAAAAATTTCAGTAAAATTTAATGCTGAATTTCCTGCTGATGCAATGAGGCCAATATTGCTATCAGCAAGAGCAATAAAGGCATCTTTTTGACTTGGGCCTAATTTATCGACTTTCGCATAGGTTGTGGCGCTTTCCGATGAAATATTGATGAAGTCAATATGACCAATTTTTGCTAGGTTACTCGCAGCAAGCATTCCCGCAAAGTTATCAATTATAGCGCCTACTGGGTTAAAGTTTTGACCATCATACGATAAGTTGTTATATGCAACATCTAACGCGAGTATGGTTCCATCGGATAACAACCCCACACCACTGCCATAAATCAGTGAGCCAACGATTGTTCCATGGTTAAAACTTAATGATAGGGGCGTGCGTGGTAGGGCATCCGGGTAGTGGTCATCTGAATACTGCCTTTCAAGGTTCATTTCTGCGTCGATTCCAAGCTGATAATCGGTTTGTGTTGTATATGCACCGCTTCGTGAATCAGTAAATGTCTCACTGAATTCTTTGTGATCAACGTTCACTCCGCTATCTGCAACTGCAATAATCACGTTTTTACTGGTTATATTTATTGGAGCGTTGATAAGCTTTCTGGCGTTAGCATTTTTCGTGATGATGCCGGGCGACTCAGGTTGCGGGGATGCTGCTCCACTTCCCGCCGAATCTCCACCACCACCTCCACCGCAGCCCACCAGTGTCAGCGTGGTTACCATGACAGTCATGCTGAATAATTTGTTTCTCATAAGTGCGCCTTGTTGCTTTTGTAAATGTTAGCTACCTACCTAGTATACTCAGGAGAATAATTAACGCAAATATATTGACAAATATAATTAAATGTGATTTAGCAAAAGCGCCACAATTTTCAGTGTGACGTTTTTATCATGAGCTCTACGAGCAGCGAGTCGTTACGCTTATACGCCCCATAAGTGACCCAACCTCCCTCCACGACAGGCTTCCTTCATACAATACGTACATGCGAACCTTCCATTTGGTCGCACTGACGTTCTCGACTGGTGTCCGTAGGCCTGCAATGAAGCGCGTGTTGCTTTCTGACGCCCCGCCAACGAAGATTACAGGGTACGTAAAAATCTGAGGGGTTAAACCACCTGGGCATGATGGCTTTAGAATTTCTTTACCACTCTCCACTTCCGACATGAACTGTGGTGATCGCACAGCTAAACGATACGCTTCTTCGGCGAGCGAGTGCGTTTCCGACACCCAGGCGTTATTAGCTCGAACGAAGATATCGTTAGCATTAATGCTCGCAGTTTTATCTTGCGCTACCGCATTTTCCAATCCCGCCCTGTCACGGGCAATCATGGCCCAGTTATCGTGCGCTGAGACTAGCGGCCCTTTAATCAGTGTATTGCCGTCTCGACGAATAAAAACCGTAGATGTTATTGAACTGTTGATAACGCCCGTTAGCCTCGCAGCTGCAATTGACGCCTGAAAACCAGCAAGATCAAGCGCCGGATCTATCCCAGGATTGATTGAGTAAATACTTGCGTGTGTGTAGCCATCCATCTCAAGCCGTTCATTGATGCCTCGGGATAAGAGTGCGGCTACCTTCGCGCTTGGCTTGGCGCCATCCTGAACAATTCCGAGGTCTATATTGGCGAGGGGTGCTGTTGGGGTGCTCCAGTCGAATACTACCTCTGGCACACCAAGGCCATAAGCCCCATTGAAATTTGTAGGAACATCACACGACAAAAAAAACGCATCAACAGGCTGTAAACCGCCGCATGTCGTGCTTTTTAGCCAGTCAGTTCCACTGACATTCATTGGATCGGGAGGCGTGGTGCCTTGAGCGCCCATGTACGCAGCTAGGCCATTTACATACTGCGCTATCCATACGGCATGTGTGTTAGCAGCCTGCTCTTGCCTTACCCCGTTAATGTAAACAGCTATGCCAGAGAAAAAGATCGTGGCAACCAGCATAGTCAACATGAGTTCGGCCAAAGCAAACCCGGAGTTTTTGCGTTTATTCGGATACTTCATGGCGGTCATGTTCCCTGCTTAAAAGTAGTCTTTTGAGAACCAGATAGAGAAATCACTGGTTGCATCTGCGCATTGGCCGACTGCCAGGGCAACGTCCAATGGATTCACTTGTGGGCCGCTCGTCGTCGTATTGAAGACAACCTGGCCGTTAATTGTCATTCTGGCTGCGGAAAACGCATAGGCAGCAAAATCGGAGCAACCTTTGTTGGTCACAGCGGGTATATCGATGCGCAAGAGTTTTCCAGTAGGATCAACAGCTAAATCCGTGCTGGCACCAACAACAGAACCCCAGGCGCTTGTAACAACGCCCGGTGAAACAACGCGATTCGTGGGCCACAAATCGAGTGTTGTTGTCAGCGCCATATCGACACCAATAAATGACGATTTCCGCAAAAAAATCACTTTTAAATCGTCAACCACTGACTGAATAGTTCCGCCTTCTTTTTGGGCCGTTTGTGTGGACAGCTGAGTTGAGATAACGGCTGAAATCGCTCCCAACACAATTGCCATGATCCCCACAGCAAAAAGCAATTCTGTAAGCACAAAGCCGCGTTGCCGGGGATGACGGGCTGTGATTGGGGTTTTCTGTATCATCGTGTTTTTCGCGGGATGCCCCTGATTTCATGGGGAGGGATAGCGTGTCGTGCGTTAGCACGACTTGTTTTCCCTGGCTCCCTCCTCCTTTTTATCGTTGGTTTGAATGTGGTAGCCGTAGCCATCGGCTCTTTGTGTGACGGTGCAATGCTTGTAAGAGATGCCTTGAATGGCACCGCTTAATGTCTGAACGTTGAAGCTGCCCGTTTTCCTGACCGCGACACGACCTAACCAAGTGCCCGCTTTTGCGCCTTTTGGAACAACGGCTTTGACCATGTCGCCGGTCTGAAAACCCTGAACGTGTTTCTGGCGCATCAGGTAACCACGTGGAAAGCCGTATTTCGTCAGCCGAGTGCGTTGATAACTACCACGGCCATTGGCCTTGATGTTCAAGGTTGGTCTTTCCCACCCACAAACCTGGTCAACGTCTCCGACGCACGCGGCATCCAGGGCATGAGTTTTTGGAATAGACAGACGATTTCGATTAAATTTGGTTCGCCCACCCGTCGCCACTTCAACCGGCAGACCTGTGCCTTTAAGAGCCTGATACAGTGCCCATCGGGTCGCATTGACCGCTGAAGCGTCTCTCAATGGCTTTTTGCACTGTCTGAGAACTCGATCCATTCTTGGTTGATGTTTCTTCAGGCGCTTCGACGTCGAAAAGAAAGCGACCAGTGATTGCCTGCCTTTTTCTTTGTTGCAGGGGTCGCAGGCCAGCGTCAAATTGCTGATTCGGTTGGAGCCGCCGTTGGCTTTTGGATCAATATGCTCAATTTGCAGGGGCGTGTCTTTTTCGCCACAGTAGGCGCACTCGCGGCCCCACTTTTCCAGCAGGTATTCGCGAATCTCGTAGCCCAGCAACGTGCCTTGTTGGTATTCGACACCGCTGATTTCCGGGTTTTCCATTTTCTGGGTGTCGAACCGCACCAGCTCCTGGCTGATGGCGATCACCGGTACCAAGGATTGAAGTCGATTCACCAGGCATCGGGTGGTATCCACCCGATGCTGAAGGCTCGGGGCCAGCCAGCCTTTCGGCTTGGTCCGATTCAGGAATCGGGGCTCCCGGTACCGAAGCTGGTTACGGCGACGACGGCGAAACGCTCGACGCTGTTCCAGACTTTTGCTGATCTGACGGCCGCGATGAATCAATTCCATCAAAGCCAGAACGTGTTGCTTCTGTCCGTTCTCTCGGACAACGGCAATCCCGGTGGTCTTGCTGCCCGGATCGATCTTCACCCGAACCGGTTGAACAGCACCACCGATTCGGTCTTTCAGTCGGATCGCAAAGGGATAGACACGAACCACCACGGCTCGCCCACGGGCGAGTAGAAGCCGTGCGCGTTTTTCCGAGCAGGGCATCAGGGGTGATTTGTTTTTATCCAGCAGAAAAACCGACATTTCTTTCCTTTAAATCAATGCCCTTACGGGCCTTGTGACGCGGATCTTGCGATCCATCTCCCCTCGGGAATGTCCATCACCGGCTCCCGCTTGCGCGGCGACCGGAACCTTCGGCGTTTTACCTTTCGCCCGGGCGGCGTACCGCAGCATGATCCCGATCTTCCAGTGCCCGGAACTGAGGAAGCATTCCGGGGTGGGTCTTAACGACCTGTGATGAACGTAGCGGGTTGGCTACCGCTTTCCCTGGTCAACCTGGCTTTCGGGGTTTCCCCTTCAAGCCCCTGCCTTTAGGGCGGGGTAGTTGACTGCGCGGTTACACCAATTAGCCGTTTTTACCGTAAATGAATGTAATGGTTTCGCCTTCAGAGCACGCGGTTGCGGCACCGGTCGCATCAACGGGGTCAAGCGTGGCGCTACCTCGGGTGTACACATCTGTACCGCCTACCTGAACACCGATTGCGGATGTGCTGGCAGTAGCCATGTCAGCGCAGGAGTTTTCGCTGACGTTGCCGGAGCTGATCTCAAACAAGCGAGCAGCATCTTGTCCGGCGTAGGTGCCGGTACCTTCCACAACATCAACGTCGCCGCCCCATGAATTAAAAATGCCGGCAGTACCAGACACCATGTTGCTTGGCCACGCTTGAATTGATATCGACGCCGCATTATCCAGGCCATTGAAATCAGCACGACTGTTATAGATTGTGCGAATCTTGTTAGCTGCAGAGTCAATGATTCGGGCCTCGCTCTGTGCGGTTTGACTACCGCTGGTCGTGATCGCGATAGCGGCTACTGCACCAAGGATCAAGGCAACAATACCAATCGCAAACAACAATTCGGTCAAGGCAAAACCGCCATGGCGATTCATTTGTCCGACTTTGGGGATTGAGCGGTTTAATTTTTTCATTATCAAATTACCTAGCGTTGGATTGTGACCTTGTGGTTATCGCATGAACCCACTTATTCTAATAGGGTGCGGGCCGCAAGTGGGGGTTGAGGTGAATTTAGTCCTTACATTCCTGCGCCTGCCTGCATGCTTCCTGTGATGGAGTACATCGTGATCACGGTGAAGCCAATAACAACGGCGGCAACCGCAAGCATTACTGTGCCGACAAGTGTTGAGAACCCGCTTATCGTTTTGATTGCGTTCTGTTGTGCGTCGTCTGCAATTTCAGCCATCTTCATAGCAAACTGCTCGGCGTTACCGCGGCTGTATAGTTCCAGCTTTACGATAATCCAGGGCGTGAACAATTTTGATGCCAGTGCTTTACCTGGGCCCTTGGCCGCCAAACCGATCCGTATATTTCGCAGCGCCATTTCAACGTAGTGAATCATGTAGGACGAGGATGAAGATTCGGACATCCGGTTTAAGGCGCCTCGCATAGTTTCGCCAGCCAGAATAAGGCTTGAAAGCGTTGTCAGCAGTGTTGCTGCCGTAATTTGGCGTATCACGTTCAGTGGGGGGATGCCGTGTATTCGTTCACGAGCGTCGCCTACCACCCTCTTGTTGATGACGGCAACCAAAACCCCAATCAACACTAAGCTGATAATTGTTAAAGGCACCCACGTACCCACGTTTTGGGTTGCCCAATAAAACTTTTGTTGGGCGGGCGTCCATTTTTCCAGTGCCTTGAGAGCAATCAGTGTTTGAAGTAGGTTGTTTCCGATCCAGTTCATGGCAACCACAACGGCTATACTCATGCCACCTGGGTATAGAAGCCCTTTTAAAAACGTGTTTTTCATTTCAGAGCTTGATTTGGCTGATCGTTCAGCGGCCGCCAGGCCGTCTTTCAGTTCGCCTTTGGCGCCGGCCATAAGCATCATTACTTCGTCTTCTGGAACGCGACCGGATAACGCTTGGTGCAGCGGGTGCCCTTCACGCAATTGATCTTCAACGAACCGGTAGGTTCCAGCGATCTTCAGAAGTTGACCTTTACCAAATAGAATGTCGGCAGCCTGGTCTTCCAGAGTGGATGCCACGATGCCGCACGCGGTCTGCAGCCTCATACCCGAGTCAAGTAAGGTTCGGAGGAAACTGTAAAACTCCACTCGCTCATGGGCCGCAATTTTATTCAGGTAAACCTTTAGTTGTTCTTTCATATAAAATCGTTGCTCAGCAAGTTAATGTGGCCAAACGCGACTTCGATGTCTCTTGGATCGATTGTGCCCTGAAGCATCTTTCCAACAGCGTGTGACGAAGCTCGTAACCCTGTGATTCGCTCATCAAGAGAAAGACCTTCATTCTCTGTGCGCCCCAGTTCCTTCCAGTGTTCTAAGGCTTCTGCAAGCTGCATTTTCCTGAACATCCGTCGCATGGGTTCATCCGGAACAACCACTTCCGCGCAGATTGTCATGTCAGACACACCTTCCGGTGCGGTGCTGCTTTTACCGCGCACACAGATGTTCACTGCATCGATATTGTGTACCAGTAACAACAACCTAGATTTCACGTCTTTCGATAAATGCTTGTCGATGTTGCTGGACGTGAGTTTGATTTTGGTGGCACCGTCCAATACAGGTAGCAACATCTGAAAGATAAGGATGGCCAGAAATGACGGGGAGCCGATGGTTTGAGGCGGCAACGCCAGAGCCGGGCTGGAAAGCCGCTCAACGATTTCTATTCCACTCTGCGCGTGTACGGTGGTAAGCAGTGTGTGACCTGTTTGCACGCCGGTTGCTGCCGCAGAAGCAGACATCTCATCTCGGATTTCGCCAACCATCAAAACGTCTGGATCTCGACGCAGAGTGCTCTTAATTGCCCTGGCAAATTCCTTCGGGTCAGCCCCATCATCATCGGACACAGCGGTCTGAAACCCTGGAAGCTCACGCTCGATAGGCGACTCAACCGTGAGTACGTTTACATCGTCATTACGGTTGATGTACTTAACAACGCCCGCAAGAGTTGTGCTTTTGCCACTACCCGTCGGGCCAGCCAGTATTACCATTCCGGAGGCGCTAGAAGCGGCCGCCTCAATAGCACGGGACTGTGCACTGTTAAACCCAAGATCACGAAAATCGATAAGCTTCCGGATGTCTCGGCGATCATTTGCCAGTATCCGTATACAGGCGTGATACGCGCCATCGTCGCCGGGTGCGTGCTCATAGCGACAATCTAGGGTGATGTATTGTGAATACACAATTTGCATACGCAGGCGCTGGCCTTCATCAGATTTCCAGTGCGAATACAGTCCACCTTTACCAAACGAACTAAAGCCAACACTCAGAATGTCGTCTGCTTTTTTCGGCTCCCAATCTTCATGGTCGCGCATCGCGCCCCATACCCTCAATCGAACCCGGCAGTTGTCCACCCGCCTAAAAAAGTGAAGATCGACAGCCTTCAATTCGTAAGCTTTCTTAACGAGGTTTTCAAACTCCAGCTCAAGATCGGTTTTGTCGTTCGCTTCGTTTGCTTCGGGCAGTACGGTAGAGTCGTGGCGGTAGAGGGTGAGTACGTCTTTCGTCGCGTTAAGTGTAATGATGTTCGACGCTTTGCCGTCGTCTTCGGTATACGCCTTGCGAACACGCGCACGCACTAAGAGAACCGTGTTGAACATGGTCTCTTGAAATTTTCTGGTAACTAGAATGAATGGGCGTCCTTCGTCCTGGCTTTCGGCCACCAAAATATTCGCTTCGTACTCGCTCTCTACAAACCGCTCTGAATCGCCTGCGGGAGCCCGCTGGTATGACAGTACGCCGTATATTTCGTCCAGCTCGTTCTTCGCTTTGAACTCAACCTGCTGCTTGCTGCGCTGGGAAGTCAGTGCGGCGCGCAGTTGTTCTTGGGTGATCTTCTTGTTGTGGACAAGAAGATCACCCAGACTGTACTGCTTAGTCGATGTCTCGTTCAGCTGCTTTTGGTGAGCCAGACCTAAACGCAAGGTGTCTTTGGTGATTAAACCCTGATCTACCAGAATCTCGCCAAGTAATTTGGTGGCTTTGCCTTTTGCTGACATCGCTGCTATCTCGCCTTATCGAATTTGCTTCAAGTTAACCGTTGCGTTGGCGTACTTCTGATTCTCCAGCGTGATCAGGTCAAGACTGATTTTTTTCACTTGCCAATGCGAAACCATGTCACCTGGCTGGATTTCTCGTGCGTTGCCATCGGCGCTGATGACAGCGCCATAGGAGCTTCCCACGCCGTTGTTGCGAAAGACCTCAACGATATGAGCGTCTTTCATTAGCCCTAACTCTTTGCTGCGGGCTGCCGCCCTGTCCGCTTCTACTTGCTCTTCTTCGGTCAACTGTTGCTGTGGCTTATTGCTCTGGAAATCGTCAAATCCCCCTTCAGGTCCAGGCGAAAAATACCGTACTGGATCACCGGGGAGGCCCTGGTCAACCGGTTGTTTTTTCGGTTGTGGGTTGTTTATTTCTATGAGCTTTTTTTGAGCCTCTGCAATTATCACCAGTCGTTCGTAGCGTTCGATCGACTGGTCAAGGGATCGAATGTCGTTATTATGCTGAATGTAATCTTCGACAGTTTCTGCCTGGGCGTGGCCAGTAATACTTCCGGCCAAAATGCACATGGTTAAGGCGAGTTTTGATGTGGTTTTCATAATGAGTCCCCTTCCTTAAAGTAAAGGCCTTTAGCTTCTGCTGTTTTAGCGCCCCAGTTAATTTTTATTTGATCCACTGTTAGCGATTTGTGTTGCTTCAGTATCTCAATCACTTGGCGTGCTTGCTTTATCGGGAAACCTATCGCCCACGAGCCTTGCTGTAGCAGGTTCTTGTCTCTAAGGTGCTGGCTCCCCTTAAACATCACATCACTTGGCTTTTCGATTGAATATGCGGCGCCATCAAAGTTTCTTGCGTATCGCATTAAGGCCGAACGGAGCTGGTCAACGTCTAGCTCAGTCATGAATCCCGTTATTGACGGCGCGCCTTCAGGGGCATCGTTACCGGCGATGCTGAATGTGCACGCGCCACTGGTGCCACTAATGTCGATATCAATCTGCTTGCAAACATTGCTAGCACCGGCGAGCAGAATGCTTGGGTCGGTGAGATCCTCATTATTAAACTCAAGTGTGCAATTTGTGGCGTTGCACTCCCCTCCTTCAAGCAACCACCCACCCAGTTTGGTCTCTAGTAATGCCAGGTGGTTGTTGACCAAAAGCTCAATCACGCTGCCACCATTTGTGCGTGCAGCCGATTGCTCACGCAAATTGGCATACTCTCGCTCGGCAGCTTGGCGCTGAGTGATTTTCTGTTGGCGGGATCGTTCTATTGCGTCTGTGTTCGGGGTTGACACCAATGTGAAAAAAAGCACCACACTGCTTGCGACAACAATCAAGACGATCGCGACCATACCTGCTATGCGTAATTGCTTGGCGGTCTCTTTCGTGTTGATTTGAGACTTTTTAACAGCCGACTTATTTAGCGCAGTCGCAAGCGGTGATGGATCGCTGTCCGGTGACACGTTCGCCGTTAAGGAGGATGCGTGGATCCCAATAAAGCCAGTATCGGATGCGGCAATCATTTCAAGAATTTCGGATATCTGGGCGTCAACCACGTCCCAGCTTCCGATGGCGTCCGTTCCAGATATGACCTGGCCGTCACGTACAACGCAGTACCAGAAGTCACCAACTTCGTCGTCTGACACTCGCTCAACTGCAACGATCAAGCCCGATTTAAACGTATTGGCAAGCCACGCCCCAAGACTGACTTTAGCTTTGCCCGCAGCTACGTCCGCTTCGTCAATGACTCCCACGTTGACGGTGTTCAGGTCACCGCGGGTTACAGGAAGTTCCACGTAAGCGATGTTGTCCACGCGCGCGGTTGCCTTGCGCTTTTTCCAGTCTTTCTTTTTTACGGTTTCCCATTTGAGTCCAACGACACACTCAACGGGAGGGCCACCCTTATTATCGTTCAGCGTAATGACACTCATATCAGAACATGCCTTCTTGGATATGCGGGGTGATCATAATCAAAAGAACCTGCTGCTCATTTGATTTGCTGGTGCCGCCACCAAGCCCCCAGAATCCAGGTGAACCCGTTCCACTTTCCTGCCTCTTTGACTTCTCAGAGTTAAAAGCAGCCAGAACCCATGTTTCACCGTTTCTCAGCCATGCACGCTGGACAACAGCGTTACGGTCTCGCGTCGGCGTTTGAACAATCGTTGAATCAAAGTTCACAAGAACGAGGTTGTTTGACAGTTCCATGGCCACTTGTAATTGCAGCACAGAATCACTAACAACTCGCGGAACCAGGGTGGCGTCAAAGCCTGTGTTGATGGTGCTTACCTCAACGTCACTGATCGCGTTCTCAAGATTGCTGGTTCCGGACGCTTGTTGGGAAATCCCGCTGATGTAGCCGGTCTCTGTAAGCACCTTGAGGCTTGCCGGCTGGTTGCTCAGCGTCGTTACAGATTGCTCGTTGATTTCTGTCGATTCAGTCTGCTGCGCGAGCATTTCCAAGGCTAGAGATGCGCCTGTGGATGAGCGGATGACATTCATCACGTTTGGCGCAGAGCTGGTGCCAACGGCGGCGCTGTTCAGCCCAAGACCAAACTCACCGCCGTTCACAGTATTCAGGATATTGTTCCACGTCAGGTTGAAGTCGTTTCCGTTCTGAACGGTTACAGAAGCCGTCCTAATCTGCAGATGTACCTGGCGGCTGTAAACATCATTCAGGTCTTCAATAAAACTGGTGATGTCTTCCATCGCTTCAGGGGTATCAACCACAATAATGTTTCCGGTTGACTTAATGACGGTTGCCTTACCGTATGGTGTTAGCAGTGCCTCAACGCCATCTGCAAGCTCATCCCAGTCCCCGCCTTCCAGCTCCATTTCTGACTTTTGCTCGATCACGGAGTCAGATGAACCCTCGCCACGCCCCCCCATGCTTAACTTAGTGTTGGTTAGGCCGGGGAAGAAAACTTGGAAGTTTTCGCGTGTTAACCGGTAAAAGGTCACCCGGTTACGTGTTTCGTTGTATTTCCATGCGATTCCAAGCTGGCTGGCGATGCTGTCCAGCAACTGAGAGGCGCTTCCATTAATGACAACGGATATTTTTTGCTTGAGTGGTTCTTCAAGGCGCCCACCCATAGCTGGTGAGGACGAGCTAAGTAGTGTTAGCACGCTGGAATCGTCAGTAGACGCAGATATTCCGGCGGAATCTAACCCGATGCCAAAACCGTCTTCACCCAATGCCTCAGCATCCTGCTCTTGGCTTTCTTCTGGGGCGCGATACAGGTCTGACGCCAGAAAAATGTTCACGCCTGCCTTTTCTGAAATGCGAGCAACCATTTGTGGCAGGGTGCGATTGTATTGCGCGATTTCTACAGGCTTCCGGTTGAGTGATGGGTATTGCTCATACTCAACAACGGTGCTTGCCACAAGCCAAGGCGTATTGGTTTGAAATGCGCTCATTTCCGCGGAGCGGCGATCTGCTTCCTGCTTCTGGAGTTTCAAGCTAGTGGCTGACGGAGAGTCAGGAAATTTATCAGCCTTGGTTTCCGGGTACCAAGAGGCGCAGCCGCTTAGGCCCAGGATAGCGACTACCATGGTCGTTAAAAAAAGACGTTTCATTTAGTTCTCCGAATTAACGTTTGGCGGTAGCGACAAAGACGCGCAGCACGTTGTTGCTGTGCAGCTGGGCATCAAACACGGTTTGCTCGCGAACAATCTGGAAGAAGTCCTTAGTCGCCTCGGCAAAGGTTCCGGTAAACGATTGATTGGCGGCAAAACGAATATCCCCATCTTCCGGCTCTGGCATCCAAATCAGCTCGTAGCCAACGGTTTTCGTCCAGCGATCCATGGCTTCACGCAGTTTTTCGCCTTTCAGGATAAAAAATTCGACCACTTCATCCTGCTCGGCTGCAGCAACGGCCTCCATCATGCCTGTCGTGCCGCGCATAGCCTCTGGGAAACCAGCCGACACGCGCTCTACTGGCGGAAGGTAGTTCGTTTGGATTGCATTGCCATTTGGATTGTTCCTAACGTCTTCCATGGTCACGGGCTCATCCAGTTGACCGTATGGATGGACCATGAAGTCGTCTGGATCAACATCGGCATACGCGGAGGATGACAGGCCGATAATGCAGATCACCCCGACAGATAGCTGTTTTCTCATTTTGGGCATTCCATTGTTTTGGGGACTACGGCGGCGTTCATATCGGTGTCATACAGGCACATCCGGCCATCAAAACGCTTAGCAACTTCTGCCATGATCTGCATAGAATCGCCGGTGAATGTCACCGTTTCTTTGACGGTTTGCTCGGCGAGCAGCCAGTGAGTGGTTTCATAACCAAAAATCAGCGCCAAATCACGCATAACGGCTTCAGCCGTATCGCCAGCGTAAATGGTGAATACACTGTCCGTATTTTTAACCTCTGACGATGCCGGTACTTCTCCGGCGCCAATCATTGTGGTCTGGCTGTTTTGCCCAATTCTCTGTGTGCCTGCGCGGGGGTACATCTCGTCAATGCCGTATTCTGTTGGCCGGTCAAAGATCAAGCGACGACCATCTTTGATGAATACTTCGTTGCGGTTGTGATCGACGTGAAATTGAAGTCCGTGTCGCTCCCCAAGGTTTCGCAAAACCCCAATCCACGTTGAATCTTCCATGTCCCAGCTCACGAGCAAGCGCCCCTGCTGCTCAAGACTTTTAGCGCGCATCACCTTCCACGAGGAAGGCACGAGAATTTGCAGAGCGTCCGCTAGCGGCATTGGGTCACCGTAACTGGGCGTTGCCTCGGTATACCCACGTTTGCCGTACTCGTGGACGGACATGTAGGTGTTATCAACCCAGACGGTATATTCCGACTGATCGAATACAGTGCTGGCCTCTGTTACAGCGGGGCTGTTTTTCTTGATCTGAAAGGCGGCCTGAGCTGTGGTGGTCAGAAGCGTTCCTGCCATCACTAATATTAAGGCTGTCGCAATTGGTTTCTTCATGCCTATTCCTGTTGGTTTCCCATTGATCCGCAATAGTTCAGTTTATAATACCTCATACGAAGTTTGTAATGGCTTGAACACACCAAAAAACTAGGGAAATTTATGTCAGATGTACTCGTCATCGTGGAGTCGCCAGCTAAGAGCAAAAAAATCCAGCAGCTTTTAGGGGATGGGTTTGTCGTTAAAGCATCTGTTGGGCATATCCGTGACCTTCCGCAGAATAGTCTGGGAGTGGATCTTGAGACCCTGGCACCAACTTATGAGATATCCGAGGATAAGAAAAAGGTCGTCGCAGACCTGATCCGAATTTCGAAAAAGTGCAGTAAAACGGTTCTGGCCACTGACGCAGATAGAGAAGGTGAGGCGATTGCGTGGCACCTCAAAGCGGCCTTAAACCTGCCGGCCGACGTGGATCGGATTATGTATAGAGAAATTACGGGGCATGCTATCCGTCATGCGATAGCCAACCCAGTGAAAATCGACACTAACCTGGCAGCGGCTCAAGAGGCTCGACGGGTGCTTGACCGACTCATTGGCTACCTTGTATCACCTGCCCTATGCAGGCAGTCAGGGATTAACTTGTCGGCCGGTCGTGTTCAGTCTGTTGCGGTTCGCATGGTGGTGGATCGTGAGCGAGAAATTGAGCGATTTATTCCCAAGGCATTTCAATCGGTATCACTCTCGTTGGCGAACCACCCTTCAATTTCGGCGGCCCTGGATTTAAAACCATTCGTTGCAGAAGATGAGCGGCTGTGGACGCACGCTCAGGCCCAACCCTTTATTGGTCCTCAGCGAGTCTCACTGGGACGTATCGTTGAAAAGCCATCTTCCGTCCCCCCAAGGCCTCCTTTCACAACAGTCGAAATGCAGGTTGCTGCAGGTAAGGTGTTCGGCCTGAGCTCCAAAGAAAGCACACAGGCGGCACAAAAGCTTTATGAGCAAGGCCATATCACCTACCTTAGAACCGATAGCAATAATCTGTCTGAGGAAGGCGCAGAAAAAATGCAAGCCTTTTTAAAGGCGCAAGGCTTACCTGTTGCTCAGAAGGTGGTTAAATTCAAGTCAAAATCCGATGCACAGGAAGCGCACGAGGCTATACGCCCAACTGATCCTGCCGTTGAAAGCGGCGGTACATCCGAACATGAGCGCCAGCTCTATAGCCTGATCCGTGAGCGCGCCCTGCTAAGTGTTATGCCCAGTGGTCTCGATCAGCTCACTAAAATGGTCTTTGTGTCAGAGCGGCAAATTCAGGATCGAAAAGGCGCAATGGTTAACCCGACCTATCACACTTCAGGCAAAGTGATTGAGCAGCCCGGTTGGCGTGCCTACGCTCAGATTGAGGTATCAGCTTCCAAAGACAAACCCCTGCCAGCACTGACTAAAGGCTCCGTGTTCCCAGGAATGGTAACGTCCAAAGAAGAGTTCTCTAAACCGCCCTCTCGATTTAATCAGCACACTTTGACTAAAACTCTTGAGGCAGCAGGCATTGGGCGCCCCAGCACGTACACAGCCATTATTGAAAATATTTCCTCAAGGGGTTATATCGTTCCTGAAAAGGGCGGCAAAGCCAAAATGCCAAACCTGAAGCCTGGCGAGAATGGCCGTTATATCGTAGATGCATTGCGCCACTTCAGTTTCATGAACTACAAGTACACGCGTGGTGTGGAATCCTCTCTGGACAAGGTGGCCGCGGGGAATATGGGATACTTAAACATTGTTCGCCCGGTTCTCAGGTCATTACAGGACGATATTGCGGACAAGCTGGAGGGTGGGTTGCTTGTTAAGAGTGAGTCCTGCCCAGGTTGCAGCAAAGTTGTGGTGAAACGCAGTAAGGCTGCAAAAGGTAAAAATAAAGCCAGCACGTTTTGGGTTCACCACAATCCCGGTGATGCGGCTAACTGTATTCAGTTCCTGTCGGATGTGAATAATAAGCCCTCTCTACCCGTAGCGGCCCCAGAAGCTGACTGTCCCAGCTGCGGGAAAGTGGTAAACCGGCGAAACGGTAAGTCTTCGGGGCATTACTGGATGCATAAAGACAAGGCCGACTCAACGGCTTGTGGTCAGACCTTTCTTGATGACAAAAATGGTGCGCCGGCGTTGAAGGTGAAGCCCCCTGCCAAGGCCTAACTCTGGCAAAAGCAACGCACATACAACACACCGCGCTTATAGCTGCGCGGGGTGGCTTTGTGGGGTGACGGGTATTGTTCTACGCGGCAAATTCAACTAATGCATCTATGCCCTGCTTTGGCTTCGCCACGCAGGACATTGCAATGAAGGGCTCTGGCCAGGCCATTCGCCTTTTGTGTGCGCTAGGATTGTTTCTGGTTGAGCTTTTTGAAGGTATCAAAATAATGGTTGAACCAGGGGTTTCCTGAGTCTGATTCGGGGGATTTTACGTTTGCATTCACCTGATCTCGCCAGCTCTCGATGACCGGTCTGAAGACGGTATGATCGGGCCAGAAGCGAAGGTTGCTTCCAAATTCGTTAAGGTAGGATCTCCGTTCTTTGACCGGCAGTTTGCGCACACCCTTTAGCCACTCCAGCGTGCTCCAGGGCTCTGGAACCGTGCTTGTGGCGGTTGCCTCTCGCATGATTTCATCATTCCCAAACACTTCGATGTCATCCAGGATTTGTCGTGCACTTTCGGCACCGGCGAAGTTAGGTTGAATGGCGCCTACGGTCGCACACCGAAACAACGATAGCAGTTCACCTTGAGTTATCCATGGCGCAAAGATTAGTGTCCCGCGCCGATGCATTACAGCCAAGTCCGTATGGCGCGCCCAATAAAGGAGCGGGTCAATCGCCTGCGTGGTTTTTGCGTTGATGCCGTGGGCCTTGAACGCTTTGGTCACTTGTTCTGGTGTCGCGGGTCGCCGCTCAGCGCCCTTACCGCCCAGGAAGTCGCGGGGTTCAAGCATGAGCCAGCAGCGGTCGCCTTCCTGTGCTGGCTTGTAATTATAGTAACTGATCTGGCAGCGGTAATCCGCTGCCAGCCAGATCGGTTCTGCCTTCGCCTGAAAGTCATTGCCTAGCACTTCCGGCAATAACTTTCCGGAAATGGGGTGCGAGAAGAACCGAGGTGTTTTCACGAGTACGTCCTTTGAGTGAACTACTCGCGACTAAAGCCGGCGAGCTTCCGAAAGACCATGATTTTCTATCGTCCGTCGAGAATGTAGAGCATCGCCGATCGTTGCCTGAAAGCCAGGGCTTACAAGATCTCCGCTTCCTGAAGACGCCAGTTCCCGCGCCTGCTTCTTTCGCACTTTGATGGTTCGAGGTGTCTTCCCTGTCGAGAACGCCTCACTTCGAACGTGCGTTATTCCCCGCTGCCTGATAACACAAGCTGCGTTGTCGTCGGCGTTTGCGGCGAAGCCGCATTGCAGACACAAAAAGGTTTTCTGATTGGGTCGGTTATCGGCGTGTATATAGCCACACGCCGAACACTCCTGACTGGAATAGTGGGGTTTGACCCGAACCATGAGCTTGCCGCGGTCTTTTAGTTTGTAGGCTGCCAGCTGGCGGATTTGACCCATATTCACTGAGTGGATCGATTTGTTTAAGCCGCGCTTGGCGCTGGCGCCGTTACGAAGCCAGTGGCCGGTCTCCGGGCACAGCTTTGCCTTTGGCCGACGGACCATGTTGTTGATCTTGAGGTCTTCGAACACCGCAATTAACGGCGTGTTGTCGGCGATCTTTTTAGAGATGTGGTGCGAGTTATTGAACTGGATTTTGGCCCGCTTCTCACTGTGCCGGCCAATCTTCACCTGCAACCTTTGCTCGCCACGGGTGCGCGGACGCTTATTAGTGTCGGCCATTCGGTCGTTAGCCCGGGCAATCCTGGCGTAGCGGCGCTGGTACCGGATTCGACGTTTCTCCAGACGATCCAGTGAGGCAATTGCATCTTCTTTTAGGTGATAGACCTCGCCGGTCGAGTCGGTCGCTTGTCGCTTGACGCCAAGGTCGTATCCGATGACCTGGCCCGCCAACTCCTCGTCGGTCAGTGACGCGGCGTAGTGGCGAACGTCTTCTTCGGTCATCACGTCGAGGGTTTTGTCGAAACTCATGGACAGCCAGAACCGCCGGCCCTTGCGGGACAAAAACAACGCTTTGCCGGCGACCTCCGCCGCAAAGGGCATGACCACTCCGGCGAGATACTGTCCGCGGTGCCGCTTCCCGGAGTTTACCTTCAGTTGAATCAGGCAGCGCTCGCCATTCAACGCCTGAACGTCGAACAACTCGTTGGTGACGTAGCAGCTTCGTTTCTTGTGTTTGGGTCGCACGGTCGGCCGGCTCCGCACGCCTTTCAAGGCGGCCTGATGAGCTTCGAACCACTTGGCCCCGGCATTGCGTCGAATCTGGGAGGGAATATCCTTGAGGAACGTAAACTCCGCTTGCAGGTGTGCGGCCGCGGCATCCGCGCCAGGTCGGTGATTTACCGGCTTGCCAGCGTCTATCCAGGCTTGATAGCTCGCCCGTGAAGTTAGGGTCTTTTGATTGTAAATCACCGTGTAACCGCCAATCCATTGAGCAATCGCAGTGGCCGCCTGCGGCGACAACTGTCGGGTGATTTCAATGGAGTGTCCGTGCTTTACAATCATGAGTCTATATTACTCGATACTAACCTTTCATCCAAAAACCCGGGCTATCCCTCAGCTAAAGTAAAGGGTTTGCGCCCGGAATGATTCCGATCAATTGTTCATGAAGCCGTTAATGGTAGTTTCAGCGCTTTCTCCAGAAACAGATTCGCTCATATTGATAACGAATGGGATTAACAGAACGCACAAGACGCCACCAATGATCATATGGGGTTGGTGCTCTAGCGGGCGCTGGTTCTTCTTCGCCATTACCGCCGAAATGATGCCAAAACCGGCCATCAGGACGCCAACAGACCCCAGAATCACGACAATGATTGGTACAATTTTAGCAAACTCTTCGCCGATATTCGTGAACCAATCTGATATTGCAGCGTTCGCCATCGATGGCACAATCACCCCCGCCATGACAGCGAAATAGACCTGCGCAACACGCATACCGACACTGATTTTTGGTGCGTTATTACACTTTTGTTTCATTTTTTTTCCTTTTTGGTTTTCGGGCTGGTTAGGTTTTACAAGTTTAATGAGCTTGAAAATACACCGGCAGCACCGGTGAACGACTGAATGACATCATCGAGTACGAACTGGAACATGCAGAGGAATGTTGCTGCGACCAATCGTGCAGCTCCGCTCCGAAATAGCTGATATCCGTTTTCTTGAGGATCACCCATCCTGCTAAATGCCAGCATCGACCGGAGGGCGGTCACCCATCCGACAAAAATGAGGAAAGAGACAATTACGATCATCAAAGCTGCGGTAGGGTCTCCGCCCTGGGGTGCGCCTGAATAGCTAAGCGCCGACATTGTTGCCTTCGACGCCACCTCTTGACCGAAAATAGATTCGGCCATTGCATTCATTAAAATGACCAGCTGAACAGTGGCGGGCCCGATAACGAAGCGAATGGCAACAGAAGACGAGGACACCTTATTCTGGTACTTCGGGTTTCCTATTCGCATGAAGTCGCGAACAGCACTTGCTGAAATCAGTATCCCAACGCCGGGGACTATGACATCGAGCAGCACCCCCTCAAGTACAACGATTTCCTTCCCGAAATTCAGAAAGTAATCAATTGCGCCACTTACCGCTGTCTGTATTCCTTCTATGACGCTACCGCCCGCCATGATTTATTTATCCAGTCGCTTTTTGATGGTGCCGTGGGCTGTTTGCACTTGGTGGTTTGCAGGGTCAAGGAGCGTGACCTGCCCCATGCCTGGCACCTCTGTGCCGACGGAAACGGCATACGACATGCCGTCCAGCCGGTAAACAACCGCTTTGTCTGGCGTTACGCCGCGAACAAACCACGTCGGGGTGTATTGCTTCTCGTCCCGGGGATGGTCTGCAAATTGAACCTTCCGTGTGGGCTCGTAAGTCCCGTTGTAATGGCGCGGTTTCACGAGAGTAAGTAGTGTTTCGCCACTGAGCCAGCCTGTCTCTGGCATCCCATGTTCGCGCTGTAGGCGCTTAACGGCTGAACGAGTGTTCTCGCCCATCACGCCATCAACAACGCCCGGGCGGTACCCATAGATGGCTAACTGGCGCTGCAGGGCTTTGATCTCTGCTGGCGTCTTGGGTACTTTTGCCGAGTACGCAACGGGCTCTTCGTTTTGGGTCATTTTAGGTTTTGATGCTTTAGGCTCGTCTGCTACCTTTGGTTCAGCTTTGGTGTCCAATTGCTTGGCAGGTTTTTCGCCGCTTGTGTTGGATGCCATTAAAAGCTCCAGCTTCTTTTCCAGTGCTTCTATCCGCGTTCCCAGGCTATCAATCTCGCCCGCCTGATCTACCTTTTCAGTTTGAAGGCCACCTATGTCGGTTCGGTTATTTTGTGCCAGCCTGGCAAGCGCCTGAAACTCTGGAAGCCCCTGCAGCATCATTGGTGATGGGCGGCCGTTATCATTGAAGCTCGTTCTGTTTTCCGGAACCACCGACATCGGAACTAATGGAAAGTTACTATCCGTCATGGGTGTAACTGCAGCTGCAGCTGCTTCTATTTCCGTACCCGTCACCTGATTCTGAGGGTTCATGGATATGGGGTTGGGCTGCTCCACTGGAAATGCTTGCAGTTCAACTGGCGCCCCCCGTTGTTGATGCGCTACGAGAGCAGCAGCTTTCCCTGTCTTTGATTTCTGGATGGCTGCGTCTGCCCGCTGGCGAATTATTTCGCGGGCTTCGTCCATGTCTTGCTGTGCATTAACTGGGGCAGCACTATCACCGGGCATTACATAGTATGTAAGGCTTCCGGCTACTAAGAGCGCAGCCAGAGCCAGGCCTGTGTAGCTTTTCCATCCCATTTTGACTTCATCACGACCATCAGGCTCTTCACCATCAGGCGTTTCGTCTGAATGTGTGCTGTCACCGCCATCACCGTCGCCCGATAACGATTCGGTGTCGAAGTCCATGGCTAGGGCATCGTCATGGCCGTGCTCATCACCAAAATCCATCAAACCATCATCGTCACCATCACCTACATCATCTGTGTAGTCTTCAGGAATACGAAATTCTTCGTCGGAACTTGGGTCGAAATCGGAGCCATGTTGCTTGAGTAGATCGTCGTCATCTTTTGCCATTACATTCAATCCTGGTTCTTGATCACTTTGGATTAGTATAACTTGTACGAAAACGAGTTATGCCCATCGAAGGCTAAATAGATTCAATTTTTTAGCCTCTAACCGGATCGGAAAATCCGCTCTGGATTCGCTCGGCTGCGGCTTTTCGATCCCGGGTGACTTGGGTGTCCAGTTCACAAACGGTATCTTCAAACAAAACAGCCGCTTCTTGTTGAGGGTCAAGCGTGACTGTAATGGGCCGATTCAAGTTGTCTTTGAATGCAGTTTCAAACAAGCGGCCAAACTCGCCAAGCAGTGTCCACACGACTTGCTTTCCATCGGGATCGCGGGTCACCTTGGACTGACCGCCTTCAGGTGTGATTATTTCGCTTTCGGTGGCCCTGTTGTCAGCCAATATCGCAAAAGAAGACAGGATGGTGCCCAGGCCGAAGCCGCCATAGCGGTAGATGATGTGGCGATCCACGTTGGACGCCATTGCCCACAGGGTGGTTTCCGGATCAAGCACATACCCGCTCACTTGATATCTCTGTCCGCTAGGGTCAAATAAGGTTGTGATTCGGAGCTTCATTTTTGCTCCCAATTCATTGAGCTCAAATTCGCCCATCCCTATGTATCCAGCGATGGGGCCGTCCAGGAAGGTCATCCGAACTGGCCCCTCGAAGTCTGTATTCAGTGCTATGTCAGTTTGCGCGTACCTAAACTCACCGCCTTTTATGAGGGGCACCTTGCACTGACCCTTGTCGACGCCTGAGCTACTGCTACCAACAAACTGCGTACCGCCGTCACCGGTACGTGAGACTCGGGCAGGCTCGGAAGCCGATTGACCGCTCTGCGCGCTGGAGTCTAACGCTGTAATGGCAAAACTTGCGTCACTAGGTGGTACTGAATACACCGCCAACAGTTCAGAGGCCGCATCAAGTCGACTACGCTGATATTCACGGCGAGCCTGTTCGGCTGCTTTGGCTCTCTCGCGCTCATCCTGCAGAGCCTGCCTTTGAGATTGTGCGTCAAACTCTGATGGGTATTGCCCGCTGTTATTGCGGGCGCCATCAATATTCAAGGGCATCTCGACATTGTCGGTTTCGGCTTGTGATGCAACCTGTACAAGCTCCACGTTTTCAGGGGTTGGCACGGGCATGACCCCTAGCTCACCAGCCTGGTCGTTGTAGTTGTCGAGCAATCCTCGCGCTTCTTTGCGCAGGTTTTCAGATGTTACATTGGGCCGTATTTGGGTGGAGGATGGCTTAATCTCAGTCGTTCCCGCCCTTGGTGCATTTTCACCTGCTGCTTCCCTGTTCGGTCTAGGGTCATTCGACCCAAACAATGAGTTGAACGTGAACACGCCGATCAGAGTGACGATGCCCACTACGACAATTGTTCCTATAAGAATCCCGCGGCCCTCACGGGATATAAGAAACTTGAATGTAGATTGTTGATCGGACATCGGTCACTCCTTGAATGATAGGTAATTGCGCTGGCCAAACTCATCAAGCACCATAATCGGGTTGATTCTGGGTAAAACATAAATTCGCAGGTTTTCTTGGATGCTGGTTATACCTCGATTTCCTGCAATGGCCGCAGGAGCCGTAACCGTATAATCCGTCCGGACAAACATATGTTTCGGATTCGTTTTGTCGATCCATGCATCAACGCGGCTGTCTGTACTTTTGAGCTTTTTATAGCCTTCTGGGGTGATGTTGTAGGCTATTTGGTTGAGCACGTTATCGAGGTTTCCATTTCCCGAGTCGTCGCCGTCTAGCGGATTGAGGTTCAACGCGGCCGCTACATTCCCGGAGTTCAAACTGTGCTCGGCAACCGTGTTGGGGCCTCGCTCAGTGATTCGGATGTGCTTCAAGGCGTGGTATTCGTTGTTTTTACCCGTCACCGTTACCGTTACTGGGAGCGGAAGGTCTCGCAAAAATACGGATATCGACTTCCGGCCGGCGCCATTGTTGGCCAGCAAGACAAGCGAGTTTTCGCTACCCTCGGGCTGAATGACGCTCGCAAGGCTCCCAGTTTGGCCAACATATTGAATGGGCCACGGCTTGCCACTGATATCAGTGAATACAAGGGCAGATGGGTAGTCTGGCGTAACAAACACCTCTGGGATGCTGTCGGCGTTACCCGATATGCTCTCAAGGTTTCGCAACGGCTTTACGCTTCGTAAAGGCTGGTAGGTCGCATTCTGATCTTTTAACTGCCGTTCACGGACCTGGACTCGCTCATCTGGTGTTAACTTGAACAAGAAGTTGAGATCTTCCGGGAGCTGTGAGACATCAACGGCATTTTGCGAAGCGCCTTCTGATTCCTGCTTTGTATCCGGACTATCATCATTAAGTGCGGCAACCGACGCTATGGGCATGAGTGTGATAGCGGCCATGGCCAAAGCTTTTGCATTTCGGCGCATTTTAATCCCTCCGATTTTTAACATTGTATTTCGCAAGCATGAGGCCGCCATCAAACTCAACGGGGCTGGCTCTGGCAATCCAAGCCGTAAACAGGATGGGCTGGGTGATCACACGGCGCTGACCTTGATTCACTTCACCGGAGTCGTAGATAAGATCCATTGGAACCTCAACCACCCATACTCGGCGCTCTTGAATAACCCTTTCCGTAATGATTACCGGCTCATTTACGATGTTTGCTCGCAGTATCAAGAATTCTTCTTTTATCTTTGGAAGGATGCCGGAGCTCTCCAAATCCTGACTGAAGCTCTCCATGGTTTGGCGACGAGTGAAGTCCAAGGCTTTGTTCTGTGCACTTCGGTAGTTCACGTAGTTCATATCGTAAAGTGACGGAATGTTCCGCTTTACCCAGCCAATGATGACTGTTCGCGACTCAATGGGTGCATCAAGAAGCGGTAATGGGAAAATGCGCCCGTCCGACGTGGTCGCAAGCAATTTCGGCTCAGGCCGGGTTGCGCTCAAAAAAGAGTTCCAGCCCAGAGAGAGCATAAGGCAGAGCGATAAACCTAAGAGCATTCGCCCTTGTAACCTCGACAGCTTCGACTCAGCAACGGTTAAAGCCGCCAACGCTTCGGCACCATGAAGATGCGAGGCTGACTTAACGCTTTGCGTTGGGGCCTTGCCTTTTGGGGGCGTGGTTTGTGGCTTGCCCGCTTGTGGGGGTTGTCTTTTGGTGCCTGATTTTGTGCTAGCGTCCGATGGGATGCCTTTTGCTTTTGCGGTCATAAATCAATTCGCTGTCGGGGGTGGGGCTGCCGGGATACGGATTGGGTCTTTCAGATAATGGTTTATGTTACCTCATTCGATACTGGCATCAGTCCCGAAAGTGCAAAATTGCAGTGATTTTCTTTAGAGTGCCTTTTAAGCCAATTACCGCCACTTTCTCGATGTCGTACAGTATACTTCCGGCAATGATATTTATATTTTATATGGAGCTTTTGTCAACTACCCCATGCCCTTTGGCAGGGGCTTGAGGGGGAAACCCCGAAAGCCAGGTTGACCAGGGAAAGCGGTAGCCAACCCGCTACGTTCATCACAGGTCGTTAAGACCCACCCCGGAATGCTTCCTCAGTTCCGGGCACTGGAAGATCGGGATCATGCTGCGGTACGCCGCCCGGGCGAAAGGTAAAACGCCGAAGGTTCCGGTCGCCGCGCAAGCGGGAGCCGGTGATGGACATTCCCGAGGGGAGATGGATCGCAAGATCCGCGTCACAAGGCCCGTAAGGGCATTTATTTAAATGCCCACGTTAGCCATTAAGGCCAACGGTCGTGGTAGTTATCAACGCACTCGATTGACGAAATACGGCTTTCCACGTGGTTACCTGATGCGCCAGAAACACGTTCAGGGTTTTCAGACCGGCGACATGGTAAAAGCCGTTGTTCCAAAAGGCGCAAAAGCGGGCACCTGGCTAGGTCGTGTCGCGGTCAGGAAAACGGGCAGCTTCAACGTTCAGACATTAAGTGGGGCCATTCAAGGCATCTCTTATAAACATTGCACGCGCACTCAAAGAGCCGATGGCTACGGCTATCACATTCAACCCACTAACCAAAAGGAGAAGGGAGACAGGGAAAGACAGTCGCGCTAACGCACGACACGCTATCCCTCCCCATGAATTCAGGGGTATCCCGCGAAAAACACGATGACTAACCTTACGACACCGGCATCGAAGGGTTCTGTACCCGCAGCCCAACGCAAAAAAACTAGAATGGCGATAGCTGTAGTCGCCGCGCTCACCTTTGGTACGCTCGGGGGGGTTGCCATTGGCGCAGGGGCGTCCAGTGGCAACTTCACTACCGAAAAAACAACGACTGGCGTGAGTGCTGCTGTAAGGGCTGTTTCATCGACCCTTCCTTCTGTCGCAATCCTTGGTGAATCTGCGGGGCCAGGCGGTACGACCGTTATTCTTATTCAATCTCCCGGGGCCACATCCATAACCCCGCTGTATGTTCTGGCCGACAACAAGACCGTCATTTCTGGCTCCATCGTGCAGCCTTTATCCAGCTTGGGATCGGGTGCAGGGATTATCAGCAGGAAAGGCCCCGAGTCTGAATCAAAAGCTGCGCCAGCACAGGAGCGCAGTTATGAAGTAATCGCAGAAGCCAAAGCAAATGCGCAGCCTGAAACTCCAGCGCCAAGCATTCCTGCGCCGCCTGTTGATGTGGCACCTCCGCAACAAAGCTCGCCCAGCACTCCTGAGCCGGTCGCCACGATTCCTGCACCGGTTCCCGTAGCGGAGATTCCAGCGCCGCCCTCTGTGGCAAGCCAGCCACCCTCACAGAAAACGACAAACGTACCGGTTGCGCCTTCGGTAGTGGCCGACACTGTTGCTCATCCTGTGCCTGTTAGCTTAACGGGCGAGGACGCCCCTCTCGTGTTTGACTCAATTGACGCGATGGTGGGCGTTGACGTGTTTGCTCCAGCTGTAAGGCACGTGCTGTCTAACGATGCTGATATCGATGTGGTTCGTAATAAGGAGGCTCCAGCAGACGTGCAGGCGGCTTATTACGAGCTTGTTAAGTCTCTTCCTGCAATCATTCAAGGTACAGGGCCGCGACATGTGTACGTCATGTTTGATCCAAACTGCCCTGTTTGTCATACCTACTATGCTCAGGTTCAGCGAGACATAACTTCGGGTCGCGTTACTGTGCACTGGTTGCCGGCCATCATCTTCTCTGATGAGCGTTCAAGCTTGACCGTTTCCGCGGCGCTGGCGGCGAGCATTGGTTCTGAGGATGGTGGTTCCGGAATGCTTAACCGTGTGATGACTGAGCCGGGTTATATTGAGGCAGTAGATGCAAGCGATCGTGTGGCAGCATTGACCCCTTTTATGGAGCCCGTTTTGAAAAACACGGCAGTCATGTCCATGGCAAAACCTGAAACCCCACTGCTCATTTTTGAAACATCCGAAGGCGGACTATCGATTAGCGGTGGCATACCTGAAGGTGGCTACATTAATAAGATCGGAGCTCAAACGCCTTAGATTTATGTCCAAGCCACTACATCTGGGGCCAAAAGTTCGTGGGCGTTGCAAATGTAGTGGTTTGTCGCTATTATTATCTAATACGATATACCATACGATAATGACAGAACTTAATAGAAGTTATAAAAGGAGGTCGCCATGACCCGCAGAACGTACTTATCGGATAACCCAAGGCAATGGAATACGCTCCGCGAGTCTGTCATTAAAGGGCTGCAACTTGCCGTTGATCAAAGGGCGAGCATGTCCCAGAAAGCTCTCGTTGAGGTTCTTGAGGATCGGGACCGTCGATTTTACAGAGCTTTGTTAGTTCACAAGCTCGGCGCTGCGGGTTATCACCTTCTTGGTCGCAAAACCATTGCAAAGCTCCAAAATGAATTTAAGGCCATGATGACGCTGCAGGAGTTTTGGGGTGTCTATCTGGAAGCTGTACAAAAGGGAATGTTACGGTTCCACTTTATTGAGAGGGCGCCGCGTACCCCCGAGTTCGAATTCATGATTGAAGATTGGATTTGGATGGCCGAATATATCATTGAAGTGTGCAAGAAAGGCGATGAGCGCCGGTGGACAATGGAAGCCTTGGAGCTTGGCTCCGCCATTATAGATGAGGGGTGCGTTAAGGTTGAGGGTGATTATCCGAAGCTGATCAAAACGCCCACAACGCCCGGATGGAGATCTGTCGCCTGGTGGTAACAGCTCGACCCGGTTCGTGTAAAAGAAGGCCGCCCGGCAAATGCTGGCGGCCTTTTTTTAGCCCAGGCGTTGGGCTTCTGTTTGGGTGTGCTCTTGTGCTTGTACGGTTTGTGCTCCGCCGTGAGAGCTACCGAAGGATGCTATGCGACCTAGTGCCGACTGGAAGCTGTCACGCAGCGAGCTGAACATGCTCGAAATGGACTCACCTAAAGATACGTTTCCGTTCATCATATTGGAGAGTAATTTTTTCTGGTGATCTTCTAAGTCGGCCCCTGGGTCGGCAGCGAGTTTATCGAACTCAGAAATTTGTTTTGTGGCTTCCGTGCTGTCCAGCTTATCCAGAGGGCGGCTTTCTCCATTGCCCATGAGGAAGTTCCTTGAATCTTTTTGGTACTTCTCAGAAGCGGTCAGGATGGTGCTCAGCCCCTTCTCGGCTCTGGCCTTCTCATCCGGGGAGGCTGTCTTTAGTCGGTTTTCAAGGTCAGATGACGAGACCAGTGGTATTTGACCAATTTCATTCAGCTTCAGCGCTGATTCTACCTGGCTTAACCCGTCCACCATTGAAGCTTTGTAAGTGGTCCGGATGCTTTCTGCTTCATTAATGACTGGGGCTGCCTGGTTGTTACTGAATTGGCGAACTCGATCGGCGATGCCTGCCATTCCGAGAGCGGCGGTCGCGTTGGTTGTCGCGTCAGGAGTGATGGGATCTGAAGTCGGATCGATACCATTGTCGACATCGTTGTATAGATCATCATTAGCTGAAACCGCAGTCCTTATCTCTCCTGCTGCATACTCTTGCCCTGGAGAGGCGCTGTAATCCTCACGGAATTTTGCAACCTTGCCATAGGCAGCTGCAATTACTCCTCCCATAACGACAGCAAGCTTGAGTGACGCTTCCAGAGCTGCTTGGCTGATTTTTGCGGCGGTGGCCACCAGGTTCGCACCAGCGTTTACCAAATTCTGTCCTGCAGTGTTGGGCCCTTGCCCTTGTCCTTGTCCTTGCTCTTGCCCTTGTGTCCTCTCTTCGCCTACCAGGTTTGGGGCGCCGGCCTCGGGTGCTGGCGTTTCGCCGGCTAAAGTACCTGCGTCTGGTTGTGTGCGGCTGCTCAAACGAGCAAGACGGTTGCTGGTATTTTCGACACTGATCTTCATGTTATCTTTGCTATCAAGATTACTTGCAACCCTGACCTGAGGCTTTGCGCGGTTGCCTGTCAGCCCATCCGCTAGGCTGTACTTCATCGGATGGGCCATGTGCGACCCACTCAGCGGATTGGATACACTGATATCAGCGCCCTCACCCAGCGCGGCCAGCATATGCTTGGCATCTTCGCTCACCGGCTCAAAAGACTTGGTCTCCGCGTTGTATCGCAGCAGGTTGGCATCTTTGCCTAGCAACATGGGTTCCAGCGCCGCGGCTTGACGGATCGCGTTGGCCTTGAAGACTAGGCTGTTCTCATCATCCAGGGAGCTTGCGGGAGCCTCTGCTTGCTCATCACGAGTTGCCCTAAAGATTTCCTCGTCCATCGCGTCCATCGCGTCGAAGTCATCCTGATTATTCATGTCGATATCCGCAAAAATATCCACGTTCGCAGCTTTCGCTTGGATATCTGGGTTCACTGGGTTGTCACTCATAATTTTCTCCGATTACGTTTAATTAGCGTGTCGAAAGCGAAACTGCGCGTTAATGACAGTGCTGAAAATGGCGGTTTGCTGTTGATCAATCAGGCTTAGAGCTTCGTTCTCGCTGAGCGCTGCTTGAGTTTGAATGCTTGACTCATACCCATCGATACGCGCGTTTTTCAGGTTGGTCAGTTGCACCTTGGTGCCTATGTTTGTCGCGACAACCTCTGTGCGGAAGCTGTGCAATAGTTCGATCAGGCTCGATAAAATAGGATCGTTAAAAGTGTGGCTCGTTGTTTTGTTCGGCCACTGGCTCGCCAGGAAGATTACCTGGACATCAATTTTCTGGGCCATCTCCAAATTCAGATTGCTCATCCCAAATTCGGTGATTGCAAACCGAACGCCGGTTATTTGGTGCAGATCGCATATGGTCGCGTTCAGGTGATCGAAGTGCTTTGCCGCGACGGACTCTTTGTCGATGTTCAGCGCAATCGTTAATTTTGAGGCTACATCTCCGTAAGTCTTGAGCATTTCCAGAATGCTTTGCTGGGCGTGCATCAGTACATCAGCGTCCAGGGGTATCGTGATCCCAGTGTCGTTACCTGGCACTAGGGCTTGCCATGCGCGGGATTGATTCAAGGCTGTCTTGAGCGCGAGGAAGTTGCACGCCTCCGATAGGCCCAGTCGATTGCTGATCTCATAGATATCGGAGTGCTTGAAACGGATTTCGGCACCATCGTATTTGATGATAGGAGCGAACGATGCGCGAAACCCTGCGAGCGTGTCTGTCGACGCTCCGTAGATAGGAACAAACTCAAGCTCCAGCTCTTGATTCAGTAAGGCCGTTCTCAGAGCGCGCTCTTTGCGCCAGTTGCTCATGCGATCCACGGTGGCACTGTCGGTGGCCGCGCTGTAATAGGCAATATTCAGTGGCGCGCGAAGTTGTGGGCCCATGTTTGCCATTGAGTCCAGGGCTTCATTTGTCCGCGCAATGCGCTCGGCCAGATTAACGTCTGCGCACGATTCAAGTACGCCTATGCACGGACGGTCTACCCACTGCAGTTGGGTGTGGCTGTGGGCGCTTTTCAGAACGATCCCTTTGTCCAGGGAAACCGCGAAATTCATGATGCAGGTGCGGCCATGAGATTTGGGCATGTGCTTGTGAATCTGAACGCCCAGCTTGTCACGCATCCGAATTATCGAATGTTCACCGATATGCTGGTTGACCAGTTCTTCAATCGCGTCTTGCACCATGAAGTCAACATCACTGGAGCGATCGTGCGATTGTTTTAAGGCGTCAAGTGATGGCAGCTGAACCATAAAAAATGTAGCTGATTTATCCTCAATTGAGGCGCCGATGTTCTCTTCGTGATTGCTGCAGTCCATTGTTAAGCTCATAAGTCAATTCTTGTGTCTGGTTAACGGCACGCTGGTAGCTCTTGGTCGTCTAAATCAGCCAGCTCAATCCACGTTGTAGTGGTGTGGGCGCTCTGTTCGTTAAAAGCGTTATTTAAAGGCTCCATCATAGGCTTTCGCTGCGCCTCACTGACGGTTGGAGCCTGATTTTGTTTCAAGGCATCTGATGCGAGTTGCCCTGAGTAAAACGCCCTAAACAACTGGTCAGGTGTTTTAAAGCTCGCCTGTTTGCCGATATTAAAAATCTCGCTCAGGAATTTTTTGACCCGGCCAAAGGTTGTTGCGGGCTTTTGGTGTGCGTCAACGTTTAGCTTGCCGGTAACCCATTGCTCATAGGCGTATGCCTGAGCTTCACGTGGGTTTTCCATGCAGTGAAGAATCAGGTCAGTTTTCGCGTCTTTATGCAGGCTTTCGCACAAATCATCCAGCAAGGGAGACCCATGCGAGTAGGCCCGGTCGAGCATCATCTGCTCGGTTTCTGTGATCAGTGCAGATTGCGCGAAGTGGAATGCTTCGTGGTAAGCCGTGCCCATCGGTACGCCGTAGGCTAGATCGATAACACCTCGGATATTGCGCTCTACTTCTGAACTCGGCAGGTCACGATACTGGCCCGCGACAGCCTTGCCGGACTTATCCGTAAGCTCCTGCGCCCACTGCACCCAAACCTTATCGCCACACATGCGGGCCACTTCATTCATCACGCATTCGGCAATAATTTCATGTTCACGCTGGGAAACAGGCTCAATCGATCCTGTGTTATGGCTGTACAGAATGGGAAGTGTGGTCTTGCCCAGGTGGTCATGGGTCACTTCGATGTCTTTATACTTGATGGTCTTAAACAGTCCCTTGAACGCCTGGTGCAAGTTGTCCAGTTGATCGCCGTGGGGGTAAATCTGCGCGCGACCCTTCAGGTGCTCGGCGTTTTCTGTGTCCGCGATGGCTGAGCCCCATTGTTCCAGTTTGTCCTTGCGCACAAGAAAATCGTTCTGGAAGTCCGGATACAGTTTTGTCAGGCCAGTGTGAACCCAGGTTTCAAAGCTTCGTGCAAACAGCTCTTCCGGTGTGTTCCAGTAGGGTTTTTTACGGTACCCTCCGTCAGCACGAGCCGCACCCCGGATTAAGTCAGCACGAGCCGCACCGCGGACTAGTGGTGATGGATATGCTTGGAGTTCTGCCGCTTCACTGAGCGTGTAGGGTTGGCCGTCCTCTTTTTTTGGCAGGCTGTACTTAATGCTTTGCATGATGACCCCGATAGCTTCTGCAACCGGATTTCTGAGATTTCCGGCCAAAATTTCAGGATCTACCCCACCACGTTTCAATTGCAGATTAATGGATTCGGTAATATCACCTTCACTGCGACTGCCTGGAATGCCGCGTGATAAACGATAGAAATAGTTTGCCAGCGCATGGCCGTATTCGTGCGCTGCAGACCCGGCGCCTTTCATGCGGGTTAGGTTAATCACGTTATTTGAGGGTTCAAAATGAGCCAGCGCTGCATTCCGTCCGCCGCGACCCCGCGAGCCGAATGCCAGGCCAAGTGATCCGCCCAGGCTCATTGCGGCCGGTGGGACGCCAAGAACTTTGGATAGGTCCATGAATCCGTCATAGGCCTGGTTCAAGTATTCTGTGCGGTCGTTTTGGGTCATTGAGTTGCCGTATTCAATACCGGAGAAGCCAAACGTCGCTATAACAGTCTGTTCGTCCACGCTGGCATCACCGCGGAAGTCCTCACCACCTTTTCGGACGAGCGCAGTTAGCATGGGCATTGCGCCGGTGTCATCGGTGCTGGAAACGTTCCCGGCACCCTTTCCAGCCGACGATTTTACCCCCCAGATCGAGTTTTTCTTCGTTTGGCTTAAGGCCTCTCGATGCCATACCTTGAATACGTCTGTCATCGTAAAGAACGTGTTAACGAGCTTTCTGCCGTCAAAGCCAACATTATCGAACGCTGTTTTAGCGGTACTCATTGTATTGTGTAGTGCGCCACCCTCCCCGATGCTGTCCAGCAATTCAGCTTCGGTTCTGATGCCATCCATCGCATCCCGGAAACCCAGAACCAGCTTCGCGTAGGCTTGATTGACCTCGCGAATATTTGCGGGTGGCTGCCCCGTAAGTGCTTTTCGGGCGATGTCAAAAAACGAAGCAACGATCGGTTCCATAGCGCGCTCGCCGGCTGCTTTAGCCTCATCATCCGGCTCCCGCAGGTTTGTCCAGTCCGGCGCTTCCCACAGCTTTACTTTGGTGATGTACTTCGCCTGATCCGCAGATGATGCGAACATCAGGTTGCCAAGAACGGCAGAGGTCTTGCCGCGCAGGTCTTTGATCGACAACCCTGCAACAACCCCTTTGTCCTGCCTTTTTCCGCGCCGGCTCTTCATTTCTTTGCCACTCTCCGGAACATCCTGGTTAGCGTGTTCGTTGTTGTGCTTGATCCGAAGTTGCTCCCGGTATTCGTTCAGCATCCTTAGCGCTTGTGGGCGCATCACGGTAGCGGCATCGAACACTGAAAACTGCCAGCCGGTCATATAGTCATTGTTGCCAGACTTTAAGCGCAGAATCTCCCGCTCTACTGCCTGTTCACGGTTGTTATTGGCAATTAACACATCTTTCTGAGATATCGGGGTGAAATTTGGATACACCTTACCTCTAGTAACCTTTGTGGCTACAAGTACCATTTCAGTATCAAAAGGGTCGACTAGGGTGTCCATTATCAAGCGTTGGATGTTTTCGGGTGACTTCAGGTCCTTAAAGTGCTTCTGGTCATCAATCCAAAGTCGCACCGCCTCTTGCATCTGATCCTTTGCCTGTCGATCGTTGCGCCAGCTTGGCGTGAGCGTAAGCAATGCTGATCGCTGGGCTTGGCAAAAACTCACCATAGTGTCCGGGCTGATATCCCCTGAGCCGTGTGACGGTAGCTCGGTAGGCTTGGAGAGCGCATCACTTTTCAGTGTTCCAAACGCAATGTTTGAAACCGTATCAAGATCGCCAAGGGTGCGAACTATGAATATATTCAGGGGCACCTTGTCAGTGGCTTCAGCGGTTATAACGTCGTCCTTCATGGGTTCCGCAAACTCAATCCCATGCTCGCTGTGCAAAGCGACCAAGCGGCCAAGACCCACGAAGGCGTCCTCGCTCAACCCAGCGCGGTCAGCACCAAAATCGGCTTGACGGAATAGCGGACTTAAAGTTGGCCGCCCAGGCTCACGGCGCATGCCCAAAGTATTTTCGCGCAAGTTAAGATCTTTACCCGAGGCCATGATCGCCACTTGAAAAGGGCGTCTTTGTGTATCTGTTTCAAGCCATCCCGTCGTTACGTTCGCCCACTCCACTTTCTTATAAGCAGAATCAACCAAATGCTGTAGCTTTTCGCTAACCTCTGTCTCTGGTGTTTCGTTGTGACTCAGGGCAATGCTTGCACCGTTCAAGGCGGCCAATTGTCCTACAAAGGCCATGCGGTCACTTAAATCATAGTTCAGCATGGCCAATGCCTGTGCCCGTGAGCACTTTGGCAACCCTTGCGCGTGCAGCTCATCGATCACCGCGAATACCGGATGCAGTGATCCCTCAATATCATGGGTTGAACGATCCGCAATTTCAGACACCGCTTGCAATATGCGCTGGTTCTTTGCTGCCAACTCGTTGACCTTGGGCGTTGCACCGTTCACCCAGCTACCCGCGGCTTCGTAGCTTTCAAACACGGAGTACCCGGCTGCTTTCAAAAACCCTTCTTTATGTTCTTCAAGTCTCGCCAGGCTCTGTTCGGCGGTTCTCCTTGGGGCTCTCGCAGGCTCTTGCTCATTGATGATGGCTCGTGCGATCCGGTACACATCCGCTGGCGGTGCCAATAAACCGCTACTACTTAGCGAATTATCGCGCATGCGTGAGGCTGCCACTGTCAGCGAGTGTGCCAGTTCGCTTGAGATGCCTTTGTTATTCTTTTGCTTGTCCAGGTCCATTGACCAGTTAATGAGCGCATCTCTAACTGCAGGGGTGTGAGTTGGATGAATGCCAACCGTGCAAAACTCTTGCTGCTGAACGGGCGTCAACTCTTCCGCTGTCAGGCGGTTTTCGCGCGCCGCTGTTCCAATCGCCAGTAGTGGGTATACCGCCAGCAAAGGACGGTTCAATGCAGCTGTTTGCGGCTGCGCACGGTTAAAATCCGAAAGGATCAAGTCCCTAATCAGGATGGTTGCTTGTACTTCGTGTTCGCCGTAGTAATCGCGACTGGCGATATCCCGTGTTTCCCCAAACCAATAATCAATCATTGGGTCCGTGCGTTTACTGGGTGCCAGCGGGGATACTCCCGAAAGCTGTCCAAGCCTGTAGGACGACTCCAGTAAATGCATGTCGTGATCGGACAGTTCAACGTCATTGGGACGCATCTCATCGTAGAACGACGCAATTTCTTTAAGCGTTAACGGCTCTTGTGGGCGTAACACGTCTGACTGAGCGGCCGGCGCGACGGGAGCGTCATCGACCTGCTGCTTGGGAGCGGGCTCGGGGATGGCGAGTCCATCTATTTTATCAACGGTGATGCGCTGGCGGCTTGGGAAGTAAACGCCGTTAATTGTCTGCAATAGCTCCGATGAGCTGATCCACAGCACATCGATCGCATCCGGGTCATGGTCTACGACCACGCCCTTACCGCGCTGGCCGTTCACCGTCCAGTTTATTTGAGCCCCTATAGCTGGCCGGTAGTCCGGTACCAGGGAGTCCGCCAGCTGCAGGCCGTCCGACAGTTCAAGAGCTTCGGGTCGGCTCTCGCCGCGTTCGTCCGCAAGTTTGTCAGCCCACTCACGAAGTTCGGGGGGCCAGTTGTTTTGGTGACGGTAATTCTGGCCAGCCTTACGCAATCCCAGGCCGATGATGGGCTCAGTGACGGCGGACAGCTCACCGGCCAGTGCCTGTGCTACCCAGCGCTGAATGCGTTGAAGGTTGTACAGACGATTATTCTGCGTAGCGTGTAAGGTTTGAGCGGATAGCTCGTCCTGACGGTTCTCTAGCGATGTCTGGATTTCAATGAGCAGTAACTGTGGTTGGTTTTTCCAGAACCAGCGAATGCCGGCCTGAACCTCAAGAGGTACAGCAGGCTTGGTCACCGATGGTGGCTGGAGAAAAATCACCTGTTCAGATGTCAGGAGGTCCAGGGGCGCGTTCAGGATTCTGCCAAGGCTTACCGCAAGATCGTGATCGGCTCTTTTCGGGTAGATGAGCCGTCCAGCACTGCCGGATTTAAAGCCAATGGCGTGTAGATTGGCGATCTGGGTTTTCGTGAGAGTGCCTGGCACCTGTTCTTTGACGACGGCAAACCAGAACGATGAGTTGAACACCGGTGCCACAACAATATCGTTACTCTCAAGCTGCGGCCATAACGCGGGCGGCTCAGAACTGTGAGCGCCTTTGGCGGGTGTCTTTTCGTCCATTACGCTCTGATCTGCCACTGGCGGATTCTCCGGTAAACTTCGTGTGATCTATATTAAACAATAATATTAGTATAGCGGTTCTTTGCCCCAAACACTCCGCAAAGGTGTCAACCAAAGTGAGCGACCGACACCTCCGAGGTTACAATTTGGCGGCCTGATCCAGAGCTTTGGTGATAGTGTCTGGCTGGTCAGTTACGACAAGCAGCCAGGCTTCCCACCGATCGCTGCGCTCAGCATCAGCAACCAGATCGGGCGTGTACAAATTGTTGTTCTGACGTTGTTCCGCCATCCGCGTTAAGAGCCAATCTTGGTAGAAAACCTTGCCTGATACGCGCTTTTTGGCATTCAAGAGTCCGCGCCAGGCATCCGCCATCACCTGCCGTTGAGTGTCGCCATCCAGACCCTCAAGCCAGGGGGTGAGCCACGTCAGATACCGAATGTCGGGATCTCCAATCGACCAGAGGGTTCGCAGCTTTGTCCAGGGGTGGTTGGGTGTCTTTGTTGGTGAGCAGCCCGACTCAGGAATTCCGAAGCGGTGCGCCACCACATTCATCCCGTTGCGGTCCATCAGAGCTTCGTAGCTCATCTCAATGAGTATCCGGTTGTCTTTGACTTGTCCGAACACCGCATTCTGTTCAGCGGTTGGCTGGTAGCCGGGTTCAAAAAAGGCGTCGTTGTCCGCCAGCTCGGATGTATCTTGGCTGACCTCTGACTTGTTCTCCGTTTGGCTGGCGGCTTCTCCCTCAAGGAGTGCCTGGTTACCGGCCAACTGGGTGAGCAGCGATCGGTTGTCTTGCACAGCGCCACAGCTGGATGCGGCCGGCCCGTTTACGGAGCTGGCGGACTGGCCTTGGGACTCACCGGTTTTCTCAAACACTTCGCAATGGCCAACCTCGTGCCAGAACTCCGTGGCATCAGCGTATTGAGTTAGCCATTGACGATCCGTGCCGGATAGCGCCTGCGTAAGTGTTGGGGCTGCCAATGTTAAAAAGTCGTCCAGAATGGGTTTGGGTTGAACCACGACGAGGCAGGTTGTGGCTTCTGCGTTGTGCACAGCGTATGACCGGCTCTGTGTTTGGGACGCCTGAGCAATACCTTGGTTCAGGATGCTGAGGGCCATATCAGGGTCGGCTTTATGCCAGGACTGGTACGCCTCTGACGCCAGCAGCTGTTGGCTGTATAAATCGAGCCTCAAGTCATCCAGCCGGTGCGCCAGGGTCATCGACTGCGCTTGGCGCGGGTTGGTTTGAACAATGCCCTCATGGATACCGATGGACGCATCGATACTCTGGACCAGCGAAACCACCGGACGCCCCATACTGGCCGAGGCCGCAATGCTCAGGCATGCCTCGTTTGCAGAGAGTTTGGATAGCGCATCGCTTTCGCTGGCGGCAGCCAGGATGGATAGGCCTTTGGCTGCTTCGGCCAGGTTCGTTGAGTGGGCGCGATCCTTGAAAAAGGAAGAGGCGTTGCATGCGTCTACCCATGCCTGGGTCACTGGGGCGCCCAACAAGCTATCTTCAGATACGCTGGATTGGGCTAACACCGGCACGCTGGCCATCGTTGCCACAAGGAGACTAAAGCCGGCTTTGAATGTTGGGGAAAGGGATTGCATTATAAGACTTCCAGTAAGCTGAAGATTCGTACAGCATACCATGATTGAATATCGCTAAAGTCTCACGGCCCGATTCAGGCTGGCCGGAAAGTTGTTCTGTGGTGCCCTGAATCTGAGCCAGGGTCATCCTGCATAGCTGCTCGCATTGGGTCTGGCTGGTGCGTTGTTCGCAGGTGAGTGTTAGCGGTACCCGGTAATGGGATATCCCGAAGTTTTTTCAGTGTGTCTTGAACACCCGGGGGCAATGAAAGCGAGTGTTTTGGGCGCGTGAGAGCGACATACAGTACGTTCACCATCTCCCGCTCTTCCAGTGACAACTCTCCCCTGCCCTGCAGCTTTGCAATGAGCTTGGCATCCAGGGCAAGGTCAGCGGCTAGTATCACCTGTGACCACTGGCGCCCCTTGGCTTTGTGGACAGTGGTTAGCACGATGTCCGCATCGCGTTCGGGCGTGCTTTTCTGGCGAGTGATTGTGTCGGCCAGATCAAGCGCCCGTGCTTTGTATCTATCGGTGATGCTTGCCAGCTGACACAGCAAGGGATCGTTAACCAGTCGTGCGGTTGCCGTGAATTCTTTCCAGCTCTCGTAACCTACCAAGTCGGGGTGCTTGATGTTGCTCATGTCGCCGCGGTACAGGGCATAGGATGACCGGATCATTCTGGACAGCTCTACTGAGCTGCCGGCCAGATGGAACGACTGGTTCCGTTCGCTGGCGGCCAGGGCGTGCTCAAGCAGAGTCATATTATGCCGGGCAATAACGGTGACCTGCTTTCGGGCGTCTGGCTTGGCAATGCGGCTCCCCACTCCCCGAATCTGTGTAGACGACCAAAGCCCTCGCAATACGCGGTTTGCCAGTCCGGCGATTTCCGGGCCAAAGCGAAATGAGTGCGTCAGGTTGTGGCCTGTCATGGGTTTAACGTGCGCGGGTAAGCGCCCCTGTATTTCTTCACGGATGCTTCGGTTATAAACCAGATAGATGCCCGGGCGTGGATCGCTTAACGCGATAGCGGTAAGGGTCACTGTTTTTCCTGAGCCCGCCACAGCACCAACGGCCATGTGGCCGCCGTGGCGTGATGTCAGGATGCAGTCTTTTTGCTCATTGGTCAGTTTTACTCGGCTCACACAGCAAAAACTCTCAAGTATTTAGCCCCTTGAGGGCTGGGTGGTTGGTTGGCTGACTTATACTGGCGTTCAACTTAGCGTAATCAGGAGTGTTAATTTATGGGTCTGTATGCCGTTCGCATGCATCACGAGTTTTGCGTTGATGCCGAAACCGAAGCTGAAGCTCTCGAAATTGTGTCCCGAGAGCATGCTATGGCCATTTCTGATGGTCGCTGCGGTGTTATGCAGCAACCGTCCGTTGCGGTCGTTCGCCATGAGGGCGATCTTTGTGACGACACTCTGGATGAAGTGCCTTTGAATGCGTTTGACTTCACTGCTCGCGACCGACTGCTTCGCGACTGATTGCGCTGCGTTACCGTGGGGAGTCCATGACTACATCATCGGCGTCCCACGAATCTCCGGCCCTTTGAATAAGGTCGCGTAATGTTTCTGCCTCCCTACTTAGCTTTGTAAGAATCAATGCCGGAATTTGATGACCTCCGGGTGCCTCGGATAAGCCCTTCAGGGTTGCGTCCAGCGATTCCAGGGTTTGCGTCAATTCGTTCCGGCTGTCCTCAAACGCGCTTGCATCGGATTTCAGTTTCAATTCTGGGATTTCCGAATTGCTGTAGACCTCCTCAAGCACCTTGCGCACCAGTGTCGCGCTCCGCATGGAGGGGTTATCCATGATTGTTGATGTGGCAGACCCGAACAGAGCGTTTGTTGCGTGGTTGATCCACTCCTTCGACAGTCCCGGCTCACTTATCCCCCACTGCTGGGCTACGGTTTCCCGCATTTCAATGCTCGCCCTTCCCCCAGCTTCGATATCGTTCAATGCGTCGATCAGGATGTCCGGGGTTTTTGGTAAGGCACCCACTTTAGCCGAGCATAGCGCCCATACCCGCAAAGCCGGCTCTGAGAAGAATTGGACGTTCAGGCGAGGCAGACGATCGATCGCTTCATCCTCTCTTTCCATCTGACCAATCAACTCGATATCGCCCAGGCGATCATGCGCCTCCAGCCCGGAGTTCACCGCTATTAGCGCGGCCTCATATTCCAGGCGTTGCTTGGGCGGGAGGGCATCGGTTTGGATTTCCAGTAACTTGAAACGCTCATCTATTAGCATTCGCCACAGAGGTTGCGGTGCTTCTAGCAGTTCGCCTTCGGGTGTGCTGTCCAGCAGTGCAGCAATACGATGATTATTGATACCGACAACGCCTAGCCGCTCTGCGACGTTTTCACTCTTGGGGTTCCACACACTCGCACCAATGTCTCGGGCAAGCTCACTGATATCCTGATAGCTCTCGTACGTGAGGCTTTCACCGCCATACGACCTTGCCAGGTGCTCTTCGATTCTAGCGGCGGCCGGTGCAATCTCCATGCGCCGCTCAATACCCAGGTTTTTGCTCACTTTCCCCATAATTTCTAAAAACAGATAGGTGTTTTCTAATATTTGCTGGTGTAGCTCATGGGTGGATTCGTTGGCGCTCATTATTAACCTCTACAGGAAGTTCACAGCTATGTTGGATTGTATGATGTTTTAATTGTAAATCTTTTTATTGGTTCAGATGTTAAAACGGCGGTTTTTCGTACACTTTGGTTGACAAAATAAAGAACTGGTAATACCTTACTCACTTTCGTATGTACTACCCTAGTTAAAAACCGAAGCGCAAACAGTGAGGAATAGTGATGGGCGCCTTCCAGCTTTCACTTATAGATGACACCGCCAACGAGCAAGATCCTGTGGCGCAGCTATTACCGGGCAGTCTCCCTAAGCGCGAAAGTGAAAGTGCTCGTAAGCTGATCGAAAAGCTGTGGGCCAACTCTGAAAAATCTTTGCGGGCATCGGCCAAATCGCTTTGGGATAAGAAGCACCAGCACTACACCTGCGAGTCTCTTCTGGTTAAGAATCTCAGTCAACGCGTTATGGTTGATGAAGATGTGTTGCAGCGCTGGCGGATTGAAGGTGACTGGCCGGCAGTAGAGGCGGGCTCTCGTGTGAGACCTATGGGGCTGGTTGGCACTGATTACATCAGCGAAAATGACGAGTTCAAAGATCCATTGCAGTCGTTCATTGATAACGTATTCGTTACTCTGCGGCAGAAGTGCATCTGGGACCGTTACTGTCGCTTGCAGGGCAATTTGCTTCCGGAGGAAATTCGCCCTTCCGATATCACCTACGCTCTGAATGAGGCGCCTTTATGCGCTCGTCACTTCTACGCCCTGTTCCAGCAAGAGGCCTACGCTTTTGCGCGTTATATTGACGATACAGGTTTGGATTTGCGCCGGCTGTCCAGGCTCAAAGTGAGGGTGCCAATACGTGTGCTGATCACAAAAAATGCCCGCATACGGAACCTTGTGCTTGATAACGCTCAACAGGTCTATACGAACCGCGGAATCTCGATTGCAACCCTGGCCCAGCGGCTGGACATGCCGGAATTTGATTTGTGGCGTCTTGGGGATCTCTACGGCAAGTGGGTACTTCCCAGTCAGCAAACGCTTAACCACCTCATTGCACAGTCGGTCATTAAACACTTCTGCTAAGTACCAAACCTTCTCACTAGCATACGGCCTACACACATACCCCCGCTTTTAAAGGGTGGGGTTGTTGCGGGCCTGTGGCCCTTTGCGTTAATTCCTTTCGGGCTGTCGCCCTCTCGTCATGGTTCAGGTCGGCGCTTGCCTCCCCTCCCTGGGTGGTGAGGGTGCCCGTTCGAGCGGAGCTTGGATTTACGAAGCGGGCCTTGGGATGCGACCAGAAACCAATCAACGTCTTCGATTTAGTGTTGGTAGTTCACTCTGTAGATTCAGAACTTAGGCGCTCAATATCTTTGGCAAGCCTAAAAAGTGCATAGCCAACAATAGTGATGCCAGGGGATGCCAAATAAAACCCTTCGAGCACCCCGGTTTCGATTCCTGAGAAAAAGCCTATGTTTGCAAGCACCACGCCTAGCAATCCCAAGATGACCATCACTTCCCTCCCCTCCGATTTCCAATGTTCATTTCCGGCTGAGGACTAACCAAGTTCCAGCTGAAACGACCAGACCTACAATCAGTGCCACCGAACTATTTACGCCAAGACCCAGCATTGACTGGTAGGTGACTTCAAAAACGACAACCGCTACGAACGCAGCCAGTGCAGCGGCTATTACTCCGGCCAATATCACCCACACCAAAACGGGAACCACAGGGTTTCCAGTAGCCCTGGCAAATCGCAGCCTATTTACCATAGCAAGCAATAAGCCAATGCCGATAAGGCTCCCGATCATCGCGAGGGCCTTTCCACCCGATACAACGGGCTCCCAAAGTAGAGGCGCGTCCGGCACGACTAAACCTTGTAAAGCTGGGAAGGTTGCATAGGCGAAGACGCTTGCAATGAAGATAGCAAAACCAACACCGATTTTTTCACATGTAGATCCCATAACCTTCAAACTCCCGTATTCCAATATGGCTAAAATTCAATAGGGCGGTACGAGAACGCTTCATCCACCACATCTTCAGCCGTCATAGTTTTATATCTAGGGTCTTCTGGGCCCTCTGGGCCCCAGAAAAGAAAGCGCTCAAATTCAGGGTCCGGTAAAATGCTATGAAGATCCGCAAGCATTTCTTCGTCCTTCTGCTCGGTCTCAAAGCCTCCATCCAGAAAGCGCTGAACTATACTTATTGCAAACTCGCGTTTATTTTCCATAGTGGTAGCTCTTGGTCGCGCCCGATGCTTGAGCAGGGCTAGCAAAAGGAGCTTTGACTGCTTTCATCCTTGCTATATTTGCTCTCGACCAACCTTTCGATAAAACCGAGTCATCACCAGCGACCTTCCAAAACGCAGCCCGGAAATCGTTGAAGCTGTTAAACGACTTTCCCCGTAAGCGATCCGCTATTTGCTTAGGTACGCCGCCAGCGTTTCCGTGGCTACCGCGAAGCCATTTATCAGAGGTGCCAATGTTTTTTTCCGCTCTTCCAGTCATCTTGCCGGGAAGGGCGCGCCACCCGCTAGCAAGCCTGGGTGAAGGCAATGTGGACCGAGGTCTAATATTCTCAAGAAGCTTTAGGCCTTGAGCCTTATAACGAGGGTTGGTTTTGACGTAATCGACCACCTTCTGCGTAATCTTGGGCAGCAAATCAGGATGCTTCTTAACCGTGGAGGCAACCGTTTCAAGCGCTTTCTTCTTCAGCACGAGCGACGCAGATTTTATCGCATGCGGGATAGCCTTGACGGCAACAGCAAGGGCAACTTTTGTTTTCCAGCCAGCCTCAGCGGGAGTTGGTGCCGCTATCCCTCCGATAATGATGGCGGAAAGCGCAAAGGCGATTACTAGGTGGCACACCTTGCTAAGCATATCGGATTCCCATGGTGTTTAGTTGATAATCTCAGCCTCGCGAACGATGTAGCCATTCGGTCGAGAGAGGCTGTAACGGTCGTTGTTCCTGGTGACCGTCCAAGCCTCTTGCCGCTTTTCTTCACCAAGAGTTAGCGTTACCCGTACCTGGTCATTGCCGGTTAGGATGGTGCATCCGGGTACATCGTCACTCGTGTCGTTATCGTCAAATCCGGTTTCACATAAGTCGGGCCCGAAAACCTTAGCGGTTTGGTTGTCGCCGATCTGAACCTCGATGCCGGCACCAAGCATTACATTCGGCTGTTGCTGGTTATCCATGACTTCCTGCATCTGGTCGCACCCGGCGAGCATCGTCAAAATAACTGTCATCAACCCCGTTACTCGCTTCATCTGCTTACCCATCCGAATTCCAATGTGTGACTGCTCTCCGCCCGATGGGCGAAGCTTCCCACTTCTTAGGCAGCAACCGGCACTGCGCCGGAATTACGCAAGCCTCCATGGGCAGAAACCGACAGTCCTTCGGCCTTTAATTTCAAAATTCC
>Ga0307486_1000286_pt1 | contig 49766 bp, 47 predicted proteins | sample CBIW02metaG_FD_203663 | JGI IMG/M metagenome (GOLD analysis project Ga0307486, IMG submission 203663) | Sea-ice brine microbial communities from Beaufort Sea near Barrow, Alaska, United States - CBIW 0.2 | ecosystem: Environmental > Aquatic > Marine > Coastal | place: USA: Alaska | collected... | reverse complement strand
TTCCGAACCCGGAAGCTAAGCCTCCCTGCGCCGATGGTACTGCACTCGCGAGGGTGTGGGAGAGTAGGTCGCTGCGGGACATCCTTTACACGAAAGGCCGCCCAACGCTGGGCGGCCTTTCGTCATTCCCTAAGGGAATGAGCGTGGAGGCCGCAGTTCGGAGGGTCGCAATGACTCTCGATTCGGCCGGCGGCTACAGCAGTAAACTATGCGTCCACTGAGTAGTTCCTCCAGGAATCCACCGTTCATATGTTCGTTCGGTGGGGTGCTGGTGTGTGTCTTTCAATAACTGTCGGGGATCGTTAGCCGATCTCAATTGCGCTGACCTGCCATCTTCCTGACACATCCTGGAGTCGCATCGCGACCGCCCGTGCGCGTCCCTCGCAAAAGACGACGATGCTCACCTCACACGCTTCCGCGCTGACGCGACAAACCCGTGCCCGCCTGACCTCGACGTTTGGCGCGCCGGTTCTGCCTGCCCGGCGGGCCAGAGAGTGTTGCTGTGCAAGTTGTTCACGGACGTCCGGCGCCAGCCACCTGACGAGCGAGTCCAAGCTCGACGCGCCTAGGATCGCCTCCACACATGCCTTGGCAACCGTGCACGCCAACGGTGTGGGGTTTCCCAATGGCTTGTGTTGGCGGGAGTAGAGGGCACCCCGTGCAGGTTGTCTTATCGGATCTCGGCCCCTGAGAGAGGGAGCGCCGGGGGTAGCGGCGACCCCGAACGCGCTCATGACCGAAGCTCCGAAGGCACCTCGAGTGTCTGGCCCGCATATATGAGCGAGGGGTTGTCCCCAATGGTGGCCCTATTGGCGCCGTACATGAGTGGCCAAGCGCGCGCGATCTCTTTGTCAGTTGCATTGTCGGGTAGAATTTCTGCACAGATCGCCCATAGCGAATCTCCGCGGCGCACGGTGACGGTTGGTGCGCTCGTGGTCCCCTGCGCTGCGCTCTGGCGCGTGGGCGTCGTGTCTGGGGGAGCGGTCACCGCTGCCCCGTTTCTCGGTAGGGAGACCGCGGTGTCTACATACGGACTGACGTGGTGCGCGGCGTCGGGCGTGAGTGGTGCCGCAGCAACCCATCCAGCGGAGGTCACTGTGACGGCTTGAGGTGGGCTCGGATCAGCCGCAGGCGCTGCGACTGTGGCCGTCGCCAGTGACAGCCCCAAGGCGCCGCCGGCTGCCGTGGCGACGATGCGCCGCCACAGGGCCGGGGTGCAGGCTCGTAGCCAACTGGGAGTGGTGCCCGTCCTTCGTACACAGCTCACCAATAGCGGCACCGACACGAGCGCCAAATAGGCGGCCATCACGGTTCCAAGAAGCCCTATCCCTATACCCACAGCGGTGTCGACGCTCCAGGTGCGTGAGCCCAGGCTCGTCCAGCCGTCCAAGGTCGTCGCCCCCAGCCACCACGCAGTGGGACCCATGGCGAGTATCAGAAGCCGTGCGGCCCAGCTCCGCGCCTTGTCGCGGGGGGACCGACCGGGAACGGTCTTCCGGGCAATGATCGCTGGCGATGTAAGAATCATCTAAGTGCCTTTCAATGTGGTTCAATGCAGTTTGATGTTATTAGGTGTACCTTAGTCTGTCTTCGTTGTCTAGCGGAAGGCCCGTCAGCTGTGGACACCTGCCCTCGCGTAAGGTGGCCGCATGCGATGGAATGACCTCTTTGCGGATCTCGAAGGGCAGCTGGGCGCCGCGGCCGATGCGCAGTTCAGTTCGGACGTTGCCGACCGCACTCGAGGTGAGCGCGCGTCTGTCGCCTTGGAGGCGAGGTTCGCCGGCGCGGTGGGCGCCACCGTGTCCGTGACCCTGAGGGACGGAGAAAGATTCTCTGGAACCCTGACCGACGTTGCGTCGACATGGATTCTGGTGAGCGAGAGCGCGCGCCAGTCGTGGATACCTCTACACGCGCTTGTCGCGCTAGGCGGACTGGGACCCCGTGCCGTCGAGTTGCCCGCCGTCGCTCGCAAACTGTCCGTAGGGCACGCGCTGAGGGCGTTGTCTCGCGACCGTAGTGAGGTGGTGGTGTGTACCACCGGCGGCCGCTGGTCCGGGATTATCGCGCAGGTGGGAGCTGACTACGTTGAGATCCGCGAGCGTGATACTCGTGCACTCACAGTGTTGCCATTCGGCGTGATGACGCGAGTGTTCTCGGCGGGGGTCGCCCACTAGAGTCGCCGTTTGGCCTACCGGGCTCCACCGGTCTTATACGACTGAGGGGAGCCCCTCCGCCGAGTTAACGCCGACCGGACGCTACTGGTCTGTGGTGATGCGCGAACGAGTCGCTTCATACTGGCGCTGAATATAGCTCTCCAGCTCGGACGCTTCCACGCGCCACTGCCCGCGGCCGCCCACCTGGATCGCAGGCAGGTCCCCGGAGCGCACAAGCGCGTACGCCTGCGGTGATGAGATGTTCAGGACCTCCTGGACATCCGTGAGAGTGAGGAAGCGCGGAGTCATAAGTTCATTGTGGCACGACCAGCAGACAACCCAATCTTCTCCACAGCCGAGTGGCGGATTCCTACAGAACCGGCAAGATGGGTGTCAGCGAAGATGAAGGAGTCCTGATGAATAGTTCGCTCGCACCAATGGCGGGAAGATTGCGGCGACCGTCGTGGCGAGATCCGCGCCTATTGATTGGTCTGGTGATGATCGCCATTGCCGTGGTGGCGGTGAGCGCCACAGTCCGCGCCGCGGACCGCACGGCGCCCTATTACACGGCTACCGAGGTGCTGACCCCGGGCACGGTCCTTACCGAGTCACACGTCACGGTGACCCATGTCCGTGTAAGTGACGGCGTGTACGTCCGTGCCGATGAGGAGGCACCTTGGGGCGAGGTTCTCACGCGCGTTGTCGGTAAGGGTGAGCTTCTTCCCTCCGAGGCGGTGGCCACCGCGACAGACGTGGACTTTCGCGCCGTTGCGGTGAGGACCACCAGTCCGCTCGCCGAGGACGTCGTCACCGGCAGCGTCGTAGATGTGTGGCTGACTTCCGAATCGGAGGCGGGCCCAGTCTCTCGGTCGGTGGCTGACTCACTAGTGGTGAGCCAGATTGAGCATGACGATGGGGCCTTCGCGGTGGGTAGTGCGGAGACGGTATATGTACTCGTTCCTCAAACGGCGATGAGCGAGTTCCTCGGGGCGATCGCCACTGACGGCGACATCTCCATTGTGGGACGCGCACCCGGCGGTACCGCATGACAGTCCCGGTCGCCGTGGCAATGTTGGGTGACGGTGAAAGCGCGGTCGCGGCGGCTGTCGACTCACACCCGACGCTTGTCCTCGTGAGACGGTGCGTAGACCTCGCAGAGGCCCTCGCGCTGGCCCAGGCGGGGGTGGTGGCGCTGGTGGTGGTGTCCGACCAGCCACGGCTAAATCGAGCCGTGTTGGCCGACTTCTCCGCAGCGGGCGTAGCCGTTGTCGCGGTAGGGACGAACCCGGCCGCCGTGCGCGAACTCAGTGGGCTCGGGATAGAAAACGTTGCCAGCGCCGATGCGGACGCCTCTACGATCGCGGACCTCGCGGCCTCCGTGGCTCTTGCCCTTGCGCCACTTGTGCTGCCACCACGCCAGCGAGCGCCTAACGACGGCCACGGCGGTGTCGTCATCGCCGTCTGGGGGCCGACGGGGGCACCGGGCCGCACTACCCTGGCCGTCAACATTGCGGCGGAGTGTGCAGACGCGGAAGGCGACGCTCTGGTGGTCGACGTCGATACCTATGGCGGTGCCGTAGCGCAGGCCCTCGGCTTGCTCGACGAAGCGCCAGGGATTGCGGCACTCGCGCGCGCGTCACTTCACGGTTCGCTCACGGACGATGTGGTGTGGCGCCATCTCCAGTCGGTCTCGCCGGGATTCAAGGTGCTGTCCGGCATCACCCGCGCCGATCGCTGGCCGGAGCTGTCCCGAAGCGCACTAGAGGATATCTGGCCGCTGTTGCGCAAGCATAACCGTGTCACGGTGGTGGATTGCGGCTTTTCTATTGCGCAGGACGAGGATGCGATCTACGACACCAGAGCGCCCCAGCGCAATGGCGCGACACTCAGCGCTTTGGAAAATGCGGATGTGATCGTCGTGGTGGGGACCTCGGAGCCACTCGGGATCCAACGGCTAGTCCAGGCGAGCGCAGAACTCGACAGTGTCGTGTCAGTGACGTGCCCTCGAATCATCGTCGCGAATAGGGTGCGTAGCTCCGTAGCCGGGAGTAACCCGGAGTCCGCCATCGCCGATGCACTCGCGCGCTATAGCGGCATAGAGCGCGTGTGGATGGTGCCGTATGACGGGAAGTCTTGCGACGCTGCAACGCTTGCAGGCCAGACGTTGCGAGAGCGTGTGCCGCGCTCCGTGGCCCGCCGGGGGATCCGGTCGGTGGCAAAGGCGGCAGTGGAGATTGCTCATTCCGCAAGTGAACCTTTGCCTTCGCCACGAGAGTCTGCTCGCGCTGAGGTCCCGGCACTGACAGACTGAGGCCATGCGCGTCTACATACCGGCGACCAGCGACGACCTTGACAGCTGTGTCACAGGACGGTGGGAACCGACCATGGGGTTTGCCGTCACCGAACGGCTGCTCGATATTTCGTCGTACGACGACCCGGACGAACTCGCGGAACAAGCCAGGGATGCCGCGGCCTTGGACTCCGTGGTGGAGGCTGGGTCGCATCTGCGCCTCGTCATCGTTGCCGACTTCCCGCGTAGCGACGTGACTCCGGTTCCGGACGCTCACCCGGCGGTCGTGGCGCTCGTCGGTCGCGTGCCGGCAGACGCCATTGTGTGCGTGTTCGTCGATGACATCGCTGCACTCGACGATGCGCGGCAGGCTCTAGCTGGGGGCGCAGAGGCACTCGAGCGTCTCGAGGATCACGACCTGCTGTGGTACGCCGCGACTGAACTGGACCAGATCCCTCGCGCCTAGCGGCTCCGATCAGGGCAAGCGTGGCGCAAGCGCGGCGAGGCACTCCGCATGGATTTTGCCATTGGTGGCCAGGGCGTTGCCGCCGAACGGCCCCTCGACGCCGTCCAGGGATGTGAACCGGCCTCCGGCTTCCAGCACAATCGGTACCAGCGCGGCCATGTCGTAGATCTCGAGTTCCGGCTCCGCTGCAATATCAACCGCGCCCTCTGCTACCAGCATGTAGCTCCAGAAGTCGCCGAAGGCGCGGGTGCGCCAGATACCCGCGGTGAGGTCAAAGAACTGCTCGGCGCGGCCCAGATTGTGCCAGCCGGTAAGGGACGAGTAAGACAGGCTTGCCTTGGCGAGTTCGGTGACTCCCGACACTGAGATACGGCGGGCGGACGATGCGTCGAGGCCCTCCCACGCGCCCGCGCCCATGGCGGCGAACCAGCGACGCTGTAGGGCGGGTGCGCTCACGACGCCAACAGCCGGACGATCCCCGTCGAACAGTGCGATGAGTGTCGCCCACACGGGAACGCCACGGATGAAGTTCTTAGTGCCGTCAATTGGATCGATGATCCATCGGCGGCTGGCCGTCCCCTGAGTGCCGTATTCCTCGCCCAGGATTGAGTCGTCGGGTCGCTCGGCCCGGAGCATGTCGCGCACCAACTGCTCGGCGGCGCGGTCGACTGCGGTCACCGGAGTGTCATCCGGTTTGAGTTCGACGGTGAGATCTGCGGGGTCCGAGTTGCGCATCGTCAGCGCGTCAACAGCGTCAGCAATTGCCAACGCGAGCGCCAGGTCATCGGAATAGTCGCCACTCGGTTTCATGCCGCCAGCCTACTGGGGCAACAGGTTCACAAGCGAAGCGGCCTAGGTGGCCGGGTCTACTGCCAGGACTCGGTTTCGGAACGCGTCGCGAGCAGACGGCGAATCGATGCCACTCGCGCCTGCTGGTCGGGTGTCGACGCCCACTCGTCTAGGGCACAGCCGTCTTCTGCCGATGCGTGTGCGCAGCCGCGCGGGCAATACTTGGCCGCGGCATCGGCGATGTCGGGAAAGACTGAAATGAAGTTTTCGATATCGACGTGAGCCAGGCCAAAGCTGCGAATACCGGGAGTGTCGATGATCCACCCGCCCTGAGGAAGCTCGAGCGCAACTGCCGAGGTGGACGTGTGGCGCCCGCGCCCGGTGACGTCGTTCACTATGCCGGTGACGCGACCCGCATTGGGTACCAGGGCGTTGACTAGTGTGGATTTGCCCACCCCGGAGTAACCCACGAACACCGTCGCGACGTCGCCGAGATGCCCGCGGAGTCCCTCGACACCCGCGATCTCATCCGGCACTCCGTCGTGGGACTTGAAGACGTCTGCGTCGTGGCGCACTGTGGTCTCGAGCACCGTCACTCCGAGCGGCTCGTACGTCGCCCTGAGTTCGTCCCCGGAGCCGAGGTCGGCCTTGGTCAGTACTAATAGTGCATCCATGCCCGCGGCGAACGCCGCGACCAGGCACCGGTCGATCATCCGCGAATTGGGCTCAGGGTCGGCCAGCGCAGTGACGATTGCTAGTTGCTGCGCATTGGCAACGATCACTCGCTCTGTCGGGTCGGTGTCGTCTGCGGTGCGGCGCAGCTCGGTGGTGCGAATTTGACGGCGGACGATGCGGGCCAGAGTTCCACCGTCGCCAGTGGTGTCTCCGACCATGCCTACCGAGTCGCCAATCACCAGGCCGCGACGGCCAAGTTCGCGAGCCTTGACCGCTGTCACCGTGGTGTCAGTTTGCTCCATCCACACCGTGAAGCGGCCGCGGTCCACGCCGACCACTGTGCCGGGCACCGCATCGTCGTGCGCCGGGCGGTTCTTTGAGCGCGGACGGGACCCGCGCTTGGGAGGCCTTACCTTGGCATCGGACTCGTCGTATTCGCGCACGGGAAGCCCTAGGCCGACTGCTCGACCATGCCGCGCCACATCTGTGGGAAGTCGGGCATGGTCTTGGCGGTGGTGCCTACGTTGAGGATCTGAACCCCGGGCGTGACGAGGCCGATGATGGCCGCAAAGGTGGCCATGCGGTGGTCGTGGTACGTCTCCATGACCGCGCCGGTGAGGCCGCTTTGCGGTAGACCTTGGAACTCCAGGGAGTCTTCCCCGTCGACACACTGGCCGCCGAGGCGCTCTATTTCTGTGGCGATGGCCTTGAGCCGGTCCGTCTCGTGCCCGCGCAGGTGCCCGATGCCGGTCAGCAGTGAAGCTCCGTCAGCCAACGCGCAGATGGCCGCGATAGTGGGCGTGATCTCGCCCGCGGGGCCAAGATCCGCCTCGATGCCAAAGACGCGCTCCGCTGGTCCAGTCACGGACATCACGCCGTCTTCGAAGGTGCAGGTAGCGCCCATCTGCTCAAGAATCTGGGGGTAGTACGCACCTGGCTGGGTGGTATGTGACGGCCATCCCGGGATGCGGACGGTACCTCCGGCGACCACTGCGGCTGCCATAAACGGGCCTGCGTTGGACAAGTCGGGCTCCACGCGAACGTCGCCGAGCGAGATGGGGCCGGGGTGGACGATCCAGGTGCGCTCGTCGGGCTGGTCAACGAGGATCCCGGCGTCGCGAAGGCCCTCGCAGGTCATGTCGATGTGCGGCAGGCTCGGGAGCTTGTCTCCGATGTGGCGCACTGTCAGTCCGTGCGCGAGACGGGGGGCGGTCAGTAGCAATGCGGTGACGAACTGAGAGGAGCCAGTCGCATCCACCTCGACCTCGCTGGGAACGCTGGAGGGTGCAGTCACGGTGAAGGGGAACGTCTCGTCGCCGATGCTCTCAACAGTGGCGCCAAGGCTCCGCAAGGCATCCAAGAGCGGCGCCATGGGGCGCCCCTTGGCGCTGGGAGCTGCGTCGAAGGTGATAGGCCCGTCTGCCGGATCCGCCAGCAACACCATCGGTGGCACGAAGCGCATCACGGTGCCTGCGAGGCCACAGTGCACCTGCCCGCCACCGCGCACCGGGGCGGGGGTCACGGTCCACACGTCACCGGCATCGTCCACGGTCACGCCGAGCGCGCGGAGCGCACCAATCATGTGCTCCGAGTCGGAGGACCTTAGCCCCCCGCTGATCTTCACGGGAGCGTCGGCGAGTGCAGCGAGGACAAGAAAACGATTAGTCAGCGACTTTGAGCCGGGGACATCGACAGTGGCATCCAGCGGCCCTGAGGCGGTGGGGGCGTCCCACACCTCGCCAACTCCGAAGCCCGCGGGGTAGGAGTGACTCACTTGCCCCGCTTGATCTTCACGGAGTTGTTCTTGCCAGCCTTGGCATCGATCTTCTTGGTCTTGGCCTTGTCTGCGGCCTTAACCTTCTTGGCCTTCACTCGCGCGTTGTGCCGGGGGCTGTGACCCGCGGTGGCAGCGAGCAGGGTGGCTCCAAGTAGTGACAGGTTGATGACAAAACGATCGCGCTCCTGGAGTCGCTCCTGCTCGTCCTCAATGCGCCAGAAGGGCCGGCCCGCTGCTGCGGTCACGGCAGTGAGTCCCGCAAGCGCGATTCCCGCCGTCTTGGGGGCACGTGACAGCGCGAGGACCGAGGCGGCCGCGATGGTCGCGGCGCCATGGACCTTGACCATGTCGGTGAGCTTGATGTCCTCTAGGCCGGCCTCTACGAGGAGCGGGGCAACAACCGGTTCCGCGCGCTCAGCGCGGCGTTCGGGTTCGAGAACAGACTCGATTCCTCCGTAGATGAACCAAGAGGCGAGCAGGGGACGGGCTATCGCGCGAAAGAACATGTCTCTACGCTACCAATGTTGTCTGACACACGCGCATCGCACGCAGACACTAGCGAAGTTTCGGCCCGCAGGGAATGGAGTGAGGCCAAAGATGGTTGAGATACTCATGACCATGATCCTTGAACGTCCCTCGACTCGCAGCCTTTCAGCCGCGAGTCGTGGCACACAGGTCCCCGCGATAGTAGGATCTGCGGTGATGACTGACACACAAGAAGTGACCTTCGAGGCTGAAGCGCTGTCCTACATGGACCAGCTCTTTGCTGCCGCCCTGCGTATGACGCGCAACGGAGCGGACGCTGAAGACCTCGTTCAAGAGACGTATGCCAAGGCGTTTGCGGCTCAGGATAAGTTCACGCTGGGGACCAACCTCAAGGCATGGCTATACCGCATTCAGACGAATGCGTTTATTAATACGTACCGCAAGAAGCAGCGCGAACCTAAGCGTTCTGATGCGGACACGATCGAGGACTGGCAGCTGTCAGCATCGGCGGAACACACCTCTTCCGGCCTTACCTCGGCAGAAGATGCCGCCCTTGACCAACTGGGCGACGTTGATATCAAGCAGGCACTCGCAGACTTGCCAGATGACTTCCGTATGGCGGTCTACCTGAGCGACGTGGAGGGCTTCGCGTACAAGGAGATCGCAGAGATCATGGATACCCCCGTCGGTACCGTGATGTCTCGCCTTCACCGTGGACGCAAGCTGCTCCGTGAGAATCTGCGCGAATACGGCGCTGAGCGTGGCTACTACGACAAGCGCCCCGTTGCTCAAAAGGCAGCAAAAGAAGCACGGGAGGCCCTCGATGGCTAGTAACGAATGCGAGCAGGCGCTCGACCAGATCTTCGATTACATCGATCACGAATTGCCCGACGAAGAGTTGCGCCATATTGGCGACCATCTCAAGGAATGCCCGCCCTGTGAAGCAGAGCACCGCATTAACGAGAAGATTAAGAACCTCGTAGGCAAGTGTGGCGACGAAGTTGCTCCGGACGACCTGCGTAGCCGAGTACTCGCGACGATCCAGTCGGCGCGAGCGGATATGTAGAACAGATGTTGCGCATTGCGCGCACTAAAAAGACCGCATCGGATGATTCCGATGCGGTCTTTTTAGTCGCTCGACAGGCGGTGCCTGCCGGGTTGCGACGGATCCGGTGATTCCCGGGTCTACTTATGCGTTGGGGCGCTTGCCATGGTTGGCTCCGCCCTTGGCACGCGCCTTGCGCTTGCGGCCTCGCTTGCTCATGGGTCCCCCTTTCTTACGCAGGTGTTTCAAAACTCGACTATCTATCTTCCCACACTGTGTCTGTGTTGGGTGCCGCAGGCAGTAGCCTCTCAAGGGATCCACTAATACTGCCGATGGAGAGTTCGTGAGCGACCAGCCTGTTTCCGTCATCCCGTTCCTTCACGCCCTAGCGAGCACTGGCGGTTCCGATCTCCATTGCAAAGTAGGGTCTGCGCCCCGTATTCGTGTGGACGGGCGCCTGCGCAAGTTGCAAGTGCCCCCGCTCGAGCCGGAGGACACCCGCAATATGGTGGCCCAAGTGCTGCCAGAGGACCTCGTCGCGCAGTTCCGCGATACGCACGAGGCGGACTTTGCCTTCTCGCTGTCCGGAGTCGGCCGTTTCCGCGTCAATGCCTATGTCGCTCGCGGCACCGACGCTTTGGTGTTTAGGCGCATCGCCGTGGGAGCGCAGGACTTCACCGAGCTCGGGCTTCCTAAGGTGGTAGGCGACCTCGCGCTCGAGCCCCGTGGACTCGTCCTCGTGACCGGCCCTACTGGCTCGGGAAAGACGACCACGCTTGCGTCGATGATCGACCTCATCAACACCACCCGCGAGGTCAACATCGTCACGATCGAAGACCCGATCGAGGTGCTGCACCACGATAAGAAGGCGATTATTTCCCAGCGCGAGGTGCGCTCGGACACTCTGGACTTCACCAGCGCGTTGCGCGGCGCCATGCGCCAGGACCCCGATGTCATCATGGTGGGTGAGATGCGCGACATCGAGACCGTGCGCGCGGCGCTGTCCGCCGCGGAGACGGGTCACCTGGTGTTGGCTACGCTTCACACGGTCGACGCGCAGGACACGATCAACCGCATCGTCGACTTCTTTACCCCCCACGAGCAGGACCAGGTACGTGCCACGCTCGCACAGACTCTTAACGGCATCGTCTCGCAACGACTGGTGCGCAAGATGGATGGCAAGGGCCGGACCCTAGTGGCCGAGGTCATGGTCAACACCGGGCGTACGGCAGAGGCGATCGTCGATCCCTCGAGCCAGCCGCCGATCGTCGACCTCATCGCAGAGGGCGAGTACTACAATATGCAGACCTTCGACCAGCATCTCTTCTCGCTCGTCCGCGACGGCGATGTTGGCTTCGAGGAAGCCGTCGCCACCGCGTCGCGACCGCACGACCTTACTGTGTCGCTGCGCAACGCGGGCGTAATCGTCTAAGCAGCTGTTCGCCAAGTGAATCGACGGTCGGCCAGCAATCTGCTGGCGGGCCGTCGCCTGGTGTTGTCGGCTGCTCGCTGCCCGCTCCGCTGACGGCGCGACCAGTCGTTCACCGCGCACCTGCACCGCACCAAAGCGCTATGAGTTGTTGAGCGCCTCGGCGTCGTCGATGCCAAGCCAGGCATGCCAGCGCGAGTGCAGCACGAGCCACGCCATCAGCCCGTAGCCCGCCTGTAGCGGCAGCGCGTCGTGACCGGTGTCCATGTCCGCCACCCACTGTTCGTGGCGGGCCAGTGGCCCGTACATGTCCACGTAGGGTACTGCGCGGCGTGCGGCAGACTCCTCGCACACGGCGGCTAGCTCTGAGATTCTCTGGTTGTGCTCGGGAAGTCCCGGTGGCGGTCCGACCATGAGGGTGGAAAAGCCCAGCGCCGATGCGCGGTCAAGAGCATTTGCGATGTTGAGTCGCGTCATGGTGGGGGACACCGACCGAATGACGTCTCCGCGCCCGATGGCAAACAATGCGTAACGCGGCTCATCCGCTGCCTCGGGACGGGCGATTCGCCGCAGCGCCTCGTCGTCCCAGCGGCTGGTCATCTCGCCGGTGGTCTCTCCTGGTACCGCGAGTGTGTGGAACGCCAGGTCTGCGGCATGGGGCAAGGTGCGGGCGGCTACGCGTCCGGTCCATCCGAGTGCTTTGGGGTCCCCGTGGCCAGCGACTAGCTCGTCGCCAACGAAGAACACGTTCCTCATCGGAGGAACGCCTTTTCTACGAGCTCGGCCTGCTCGGCAGCGTGGCGCGAACTGAGGCCAGATGCGGGAGACGCCGACGCTGACCTTGAGGTTACCGAAAGCGGACGGCCCAGGATCTGCGGCAGTGACATGGAGATGTGTGCCCAGGCACCCTGGTTGCTTGGCTCCTCCTGGACCCACATGAGTTCAACCCCGTCATACGGGGCGAGCACTTCCTTGATGGTGGCTGGCGTCAGCGGGTAGAGCTGCTCGAAGCGCACGATTGCGGTAGTGGTGTCGCCTGCCTTCTCGCGCGCCGCGAGGAGGTCGTAGTAGACCTTTCCGGCACACATCAGGACTCGGTCGACGCCCGCGGGGTCGAGGGGGTCCGGCACCACCTCGCGGAAGGTGCCGGTGGTGAAGTCCTCGACTGCGGACTGGGCGGCCTTGAGGCGCAGCATCGACTTGGGCGTGAAGACCACCAGCGGCTTGCGTGGACGGTCGTAGGCCTGACGGCGCAGCAGGTGGAAGTAGCTAGCGGGCGTCGACGGCATCGCGACAACCATGTTGTCCTCGGCGCACATCTGCAAGAAGCGTTCCGGGCGCGCAGACGAGTGGTCCGGTCCCTGGCCTTCGTAACCGTGGGGAAGGAGCAGCACGACGGCGGAGGACTGGCCCCACTTCTGCTCGGCTGAGGAGATGAACTCGTCGATGATGGTCTGCGCGCCGTTGACGAAGTCGCCGAACTGGGCCTCCCAGAGCACGAGGGCGTCGGGCCGTTCCACGGAGTAGCCGTACTCGAAACCAAGGCAGGCATACTCGCTCAGCGACGAGTCGACGATATGCAGACGAGCCTGATCCGAGCTGAGGTACAGCAGGGGAGTCCACTCGGACCCGTTCTTACGGTCGTGGTAGACCGCGTGGCGCTGGACGAAGGTACCGCGGCGGCTATCCTGGCCCGCCATGCGGATGGGAACGCCCTCTTGCAACAGGGTGCCGAACGCCAGGATCTCGCCGTATCCCCAGTCGATGCCACCCTCGCGGCTCATCACGTCGCGGCGTGCCAGCAACTTCTCTAGCTTGGAGTGGACGGTGAAGCCTTCAGGCGGTCGCACGTGTGCGCGTCCGATGCGCTCGATCTGTCCGGCGCTCACCGCGGTCTGCCAACCGACCATCATGCCGGCATCGGTTGACTGAGAGGCAGGGAGTTCAAGGCCCGAGATTGACTCAGTGTCCGTGCCCGGCTTGAACCCCTCGCGGGTCTCGAGGAACACGCGTTCCAGCTGAGACAGGTAGTCCTTGGAGACTGATTCGGCCTCTTCGAGCGTGATGTCCCCGCGACGGATAAGGGACTCCGTGTAGAGGTGGCGCACGGAGCGCTTGGCCTCGATGAGGTCGTACATGCGCGGCTGAGTCATCGAGGGGTCGTCACCCTCGTTGTGCCCGCGGCGGCGGTAGCAGACCATGTCGACGATTACGTCGCGGCCAAATTCCTCGCGGTACTCGAAGGCCAGGCGCGCCGCGCGTACGCAGGCCTCCGGGTCATCGCCGTTCACGTGGAAGATGGGGATCTGGTAGCCCTTAGCGATGTCGGTGGAGTAACGCGTCGAGCGCGAGTTCTCCGGTCCGGTCGTGAAGCCCACCTGGTTATTGATGATGACGTGGACGGTGCCGCCGGTCTTGTAACCCTTGAGCGCGGACAGGTTCAAGGTCTCCATCACCACGCCCTGACCAGCGAATGCGGCATCGCCATGGATCAGCACCGGCAGTATGGGGTAGCCGTCGGCGACCGGGTCGGCGCCCAAGGCGTCGAGCTTTGCGCGCACGATGCCCTCGAGGACGGGGTTTGCCGCCTCAAGGTGTGACGGGTTGGCCGCGAGGTAGACCTTGGTGGTCTCGCCGGACTCGGCGGTGAAGGTGCCCTCGGTGCCGAGGTGATACTTCACATCACCGGAACCCTGGACCGAGCCGGGCACTGCAGTGCCGTCAAACTCAGAGAAGATCTGGCTGTACTTTTTACCGGCGAGATTCGCCAGCACGTTGAGGCGGCCGCGGTGAGCCATGCCGATGCAGACTTCCTGGATGCCCGCGATAGCGGCAGCAGACATGACCGCGTCCATGAGCGGAATAAGAGACTCGCCACCCTCGAGCGAGAACCGCTTCTGGCCCACGTACTTGGTCTGCAAGAACGCCTCGAATGCTTCCGCGGCGTTCAGGCGGTTCAGCACCCGGAGGTGCTCCTCGCGGGGGGGCTTGGTGTAGCCCTGCTCAAGGCGGTCCTGGAACCAGGACCGCTGCTTGCGATCCGAGATATGCATGTATTCCAGCCCGATGGTGCGGCAGTACGCGTCACGCAGACGACCAAGCACCTCGCGCATCTTCCACCGCTCGCGGCCGCCAAAGCCACCGGTCGAGTACACGCGGTCGAGGTCCCACAGCGTCAGTCCGTGGGTCTGGACGTCAAGGTCCGAGTGCTTGCGTGGGCGCGAGCTCAGGGGGTCGACGTCTGCCATGAGGTGGCCGCGCGAGCGGTAAGAGTGGATCAGCTCCGCGATCGAGGCCGGCTTGGCTGCCTCCGAAGCTTCCGTGGTCGCGGCGTCCTGCACCCAGCGCACGGGCTCGTAGGGGATGCGTAGCGCGACAAAGACGCGGTCGTAAAAGCCGTCGAGCCCGAGCAGCTTCTTGTGCACGAGAGCGAGGAACTCGCCGGACTGAGCGCCCTGGATCACACGGTGGTCGTACGTCGAGGTGAGCGTCATGACCTTGGAGATGCCCAGGCGGGAGATGACGTCTTCTGACGCCCCCTGATACTCGGCGGGGTAGTCCATCGCGCCCACGCCAACAATGGTTCCCTGGCCGCTCATGAGGCGTGGCACCGAGTGCACGGTGCCTAGCGTGCCGGGGTTGGTCAGGGTAATGGTGGTGCCCTGGAAGTCGTCTGCCTGCAGTGCGCCGCCGCGCGCCTTATTGACGATGTTGTCATATGCGTTCCAGAACTGCGCAAAGTCCATCTCGTCCGCGGACTTGATGCTGGGGACGAGGAGCTGGCGCGTGCCGTCTGGCTTGGCGAGGTCGATGGCGAGGCCAAAGTTCACATGCGCGGGTGTGAACATAGCGGGCTTGTCGTCCTGAAGACCGTAGGCCACGTTCATCGACGGGAACTCGGAGAGCGCCTCAACGATCGCGAAGCCGATCAAGTGCGTGAAACTCACCTTGCCGCCACGGGTGCGTGCCATGTGATTGTTCAGCACCACGCGGTTGTCCATCAGGAGCTTTGCCGGGATGGTGCGCACCGACGTTGCCGTGGGAACCTCGAGGCTCGACTCCATGTTGGCCACCACGCGCGCTGCGGGCCCTCGTAGGCGCGTCACACCCTGGTGCACGTCTTTGGTGTTGCGCTCAACATAATCGGGGCGCTGCAGGTAGGCCGCGGTGGGTGCCTGCGCGGTAGCGATGGGCTGCGTGAGGGTCTGGTCGTACTCGGTGGCCGGGTGGCGACCGACAAGTCCATTCGCCTTGGCCACGGGGGTCGCGACCGTCTCGGGCTGAGAAATCTGGGGGCGCTGAGCTTGCGCCGCTTGACCGGCTGCCGCCGATGCTGCCGATGCTGCCGAAGGTGCGGGGGGAGCCGCGGGCGCGGTAGTGGCCTCGGCAGCTTCCTGAGTGGCCGCTCTTGTGCCCGGGGCAGGCTTGATCACGAACGATTGAGGTTCGGACGCGGGGGCGGGCTCAGGCGCGGTGGCCGGTTTTGTGTCGTGAGCGCCGACGACGAGGGAGGTGACCGATGGCGCGTTCTCAGCACGCGCAACGGTCGTACGGTGGGCATCGGGCACGTTGGTGTCGGTGGACACTTGAGGCCGCTCACTTTCTTGGCGCTTATGCGTCTAACTGCGTCTAACTTGCGGGGATTTAACTATTCTCTAGCCTAAACGGTCTTTAGCGGGCAGAAGGCACCCGTTTTGGAGAAATTGTTACGCAAAATCGCACCTAGTCAGCCAATCCAATAGGGCGGCTTGGGGTGCTCTTGGGACGAAGGGTGGGCGCCGATGGCATCGGTATGCTTAGCGGATGATGGACGGGGATAGACACGGGCGTGGAATGTACACACCCTCATGACCGCATGGCTCTTACTCGGGCTCGGCGCGGTGCTCACACTGGGCACCGCGATCTTCGTTGCCGCCGAGTTCTCTTTGGTCGCCCTGGATCCAGCCCACGTAGACGACGACGCTCGCGGTACCCGCGTGCGGCGCGCACTCAAGCACCTGTCGACACAACTCTCGGGCGCGCAAGTGGGCATCACCCTCACCACCATTTTGCTGGGTTACACCGCCCAGCCCGCCCTGGTGGAACTGTTGGGCATTCCGCTGGAGGCGACGCCGCTTAGCCGGGCAGCGGTGGCCGGCGTCGCGGGCACGCTTTCGCTCATTCTGGTCAACGTGTTCTCGATGATTGTCGGGGAGCTTGTCCCCAAGAATGCTGCGTTGTCCGCCCCGATGCGCACCGCCAAGGTCGTCGCCCCCCTGAATATGGGCTTCACTACCGCACTGCGACCACTCATCGCCCTGCTCAACCGCACGGCGAACGGCATTCTGCGTCTGCTCGGTATTGAGCCCAAGGAAGAACTGGCGGGTGGACGCTCGCGCCAGGAACTCGCGGCGTTGGTGCGTCGCTCCGCCGAGGCAGGCACGCTCGCTCCCTCCACGGCGCTACTTCTCAAGAACACTATTGAGCTCGATAACCTCACCGCCATCGACGTGATGACGGACCGGACGCGGTTGCAGACGCTCGGCGCCGATGCCGTGGCAGCGGACGTGCTTGCGCTCGCACGCGCCACGGGCCACTCGCGTTTCCCCGTGGTGGGCGACGGCGCGGACGACATCGTGGGCCTGGTGCACCTCCGTCAGGCCATCGGCGTTGCCGCGCATGAGCGCGACGAGGTGCGGGTGGGGACGCTGATGGTCAACGCGCCTCGCATCCCGGAGACCATGCGTATGTTGCCATTACTCGTCGAGCTACGCGGGCTCGGCCATCAGTGCGCGGTGGTGGTGGACGAATACGGAGGCACTGCGGGCCTGGTGACACTGGAAGACGTAGTCGAGGAACTGGTGGGCGAGGTCGCCGACGAGCATGATCCGCGACGGGCCTTCATCCACCGAACCGCGGGCGGCGCGTGGATCATTCCGGGGGTACTCAGGCCGGATGAGGTACGCGAGCGCACCGAACTCGTCATCCCCGAGTCGCACGCGTATGAGACGGTAGGCGGCTTCATCATGGCTCGGCTTGGCCGTGTCGCGGTAGTCGGCGACGAGGTCGTGACAGATACCGTGCGGTTGCGTGTAGAACGCACGGAGGGCCGCCGCATCGACCGCGTTCGCATCGAGACCGCGCTGCCTCCCGATGCCGATGCCGATACCGCTGGCGGGGGTGGCCTGTCGTGACGCTGCCGATGACGTTGCTCGTGATCGGGCTCCTGCTTGCCAACGCGTTCTTCGTGGGTGCGGAGTTCGCAGTGATATCTGCGCGCCGTAGTTCCATCGAGCCGCGCGCTCAAGCGGGCTCCAAGTCAGCGCAGACGGTGCTGTGGGCAATGGAGCACGTGTCCTTGATGCTCGCGTGCGCACAACTGGGAATCACACTGTGTTCGGTGTCTCTAGGGGTGGTGGCCGAGCCCGCGATCGCGCATGCTATTGAGCCGCTGTTCGAATCCCTGGGTCTGTCGGCTTCCCTGGCGCACGCCGCGGCCGTGGTGATTGCGTTGATGATCGTGGTGAGCCTGCACGTGGTGGTGGGAGAGATGGTTCCTAAGAACGCCGCAGTGTCGAGCCCCGACCGGGCCGCCCTGATCTTTGGACCCCCGCTCGTGGCCATCGCCCGTTTTGTGAGGCCCGTCATTGTGGTCTTGAACTGGGTTGCGAACCACCTGGTGCGGGCGCTGGGCTTTGAGCCTCGGGATGAGGTGACGTCGGCTTTCACGGCTGACGAGGTCCAGTCGATCGTGAAGATGTCCAGTGCGGAGGGAACCCTGTCGGATCCGGATGGGCTGCTGAGCGGCGCGATCGAGTTTTCTGACTACACCGCTGCTGACGTGATGGTCGCGGTGCCCGCCCTGCGTAGCGTTGAGATCGGGGTTACGGTCGACGATCTGGAGCGTGCTGTGGCGGAGACCGGATTCTCGCGCTTTCCGGTGCGCGACGCGGGCGAGTTCGTGGGGTACCTCCACATCAAGGACACCCTGTACGTGCGCCCTGGGGAACGCGAGGACCCTATCCAGCGGTGGAGGGTGAGAGACCTCCCCGCAGTCACGGCTGACGACGAGATCGAAAGGGTGATGGCGCTGATGAGAAGTTCCGGTGCGCACGTGGCTTCTGTTCAGCGCTCGGGGGTCGTGGTGGGCATCGTTTTCCTCGAAGACATCATCGAGGAGCTCGTTGGCGAGGTGCGTGACTCGATGGCGAGAGAAAACTAATACTCAATACCTGGGGTGTTGTAACCGATAGTTCATACACCTAGCCATCTTCGTTACCATTTGGTTATCATTGACGTGCCCCCCGACCTGGGGGCACAGACGTAGAGCAACAGAAGCAATACTGAGGGAGCCGGCCAAGCGCCGGATCTGAGGACAACTATCCGCTTGGGAGGCGAATGTGAGTACGCGTGTGCGTGCCGACGGCGCCGAGCCCGGTGGAAGCACCCGTAGAGCGACTCGCATTCAGCAGACCGAGGAGCATCAGGTCCGCACCACGCACCGCCGCCGCATGGTCCTCACCCGCACTGGTGTGCTTGTAGGGTTTGTGCTCGCCATGGTTGTCTATCCGGTCGCGGGCACCATCGCTCCGTACGCGAACTCAGCAGAGGCGCTCCCCAACGTAGTCGCGGGTGACGCACCGTCGACCGCTGCCGCAATTCTGGGTGGAGGACCGCAGTTGCTGTCGTCAGACCTGCCGTTGCCCTCAGTCGATGCGCAGGCCTCGGCCAGCATTACGTCGTTCGAAGTTCCCGCTGGAGTCACCCTCGCGGACTGCACCGGGTCCTCTAACTCATCGGGCGCAAACGGACGCCTTGCGTCCGCTGACCTCTGCGACCTGTGGGTCTCGGGTGAGAGCCTGCGAGGCGACGCCGCGGTTTCTCTGTCCGCCCTGAACGAGCACTACAAGTCGGAGTTCGGTCACGACCTGTGCCTTTCTGACAGCTACCGCACGCTAGCCGCGCAGTACGCAGCCAAGAGCTCGCGTGGATACCTCGCGGCAACGCCGGGAACCTCGATGCACGGATGGGGCCTCGCGGTTGACCTGTGCTCGGACAGCTCGCACGGCACGTCCAAGGCGTGGCTTGACGAGAACGCCTCCATATACGGCTGGTGGAACCCTCAGTGGGCCCAGGGCAGCAAGTACGAGCCCTGGCACTGGGAGTACAAGGCAGGCGCCGCGAAGTACTACAACGAGACCTGGGGCACAGACTTCTCTGACGTTGGCAACTGACGCCACGCCCCAGTAGTCCCGCTGTTCGCATTCTCGCGCCGCATATCAATTTGCCCCGAGGGGTTGCGGCTCGGTCTGCTCAGCGACACTCTTGTTGCAGGGGACACGCCTTTCTCGGTAGTCCCTCGGTTGACGCGGCGGCATACCAGCTACTCGCGCGATGCTGTGAGCCGGGAGGCGCAGATGCTCGTTGGGGTCCCTACCGAAATCAAAAACCGAGAAACGCGTGTGGCGCTCACTGCGCGCGGCGCGGCCGAGCTAGTGGCCGACGGCCACGACGTCATCGTCCAAGCCGGCGCCGGTTTGGGGTCGGCAATTCCCGACGAGGAGTACGTCGCCTCGGGTGCTCGCCTGGGAACCAGCGACGAAGCGTGGGCCGCGGATCTTGTCCTCAAGGTCAAGGAACCGATGGCGCCCGAGTACGACCGGTTGCAAGGCAAGACCATCTTTACGTTCCTGCACCTCGCCGCGAACCGTGCCCTCGCCGATGCGCTCGTCGCGAAGGGGACTACCGCGATCTCGTACGACACTGTGCAGTTGGCGGACGGTAGTCTCCCCCTCCTGGCGCCGATGAGCATGGTGGCAGGACGTCTTTCAGCGCTCGCGGGCGGGTACCACCTGCTGAGCTCACAAGGCGGGCGCGGAATCTTGCTGGGCGGCATCACCGGGGTTCCCGGGGCATCGGCCGTCGTGATTGGCGCGGGAATCGCGGGCACGAGCGCGATTGAGCAACTCTCGGCGATGGGTGCTCGAGTCACGGTGATTGACACGTCTGAGGCGCGGCTGCACCAGATCGACGCCCAGTGCATGCGGGGTGTCAGCACCATGGTCTCTACGCCCGAAGCGGTGGACGCCGCGCTCATGGATGCCGACCTCGTCATTGGCGCGGTACTGGTGCCCGGCCACCGTGCTCCCCGGCTGGTCAGCCACGAACAAGTCACCCGCATGCGACACGGGTCGGTGCTGGTAGACATCGCTATTGACCAGGGCGGATGCTTTGAAGACTCGCGCCCGACGACGCACGACGATCCCGTATATCAAGTGGCGAACTCGATGTTCTACTGCGTTGCCAATATGCCGGGAGCGGTCGGGGTGACCGCCACTGAGGCCCTCACCCACGCCACGCTTCCGTATGTGCGCAAGCTTGCGAGCGGGGTGGACCAGGCGCTTGCCACCGATGCCGCCCTAGGTGCGGGGCTCAACGTCGTGGGTGGCAAGGTGGTGCACCCCGTGGTCGCAGAGGCTTTTCCCGATCTAGCGAGCTGAGACTAGGTGAACTGAGGTGCGTGCTGTTGGCCAGCAGCGCGGCTCAGTCTCGCTTGAAGAAACCGGAGAGTCCGTTGAGCCTGCCATCGGGCTTGTGAGGTATCGCGGGAACTGTCGTAGCGAGCCGCTCGACGGGGCGCCGGGTGGCTGCGTCGGCGGGCGGCGCCGTTTCTGCTCCGGGTTGTGGGCGGATTACCTCGTATTCCTCGAGCGCGCGCTCGGCCGCTATGCGCCCGTCAAGAATCAGGCCAGGTAGATCCTTCTTCACCCACTGCGACCGGTGTTGCAACTTGGGTGAGATGAGCGTGACGTCGGAGCGTATCTCAAGTTCGTGGACCTTGACAGAGGTGAACTGCCGCGGGATCGCGTCCCATTCGGGGGCGAGGCGCACGCCGATGACGTGCTTGGCTCCCATTTCGAAAGCGGCCTCGAGCGGCAGATTCTCGTAGATCCCGCCGTCCATGAGCCGGTGCCCGTCCAGTGTGGTCGGAGCGAAGATCCCGGGGACCGAAATTGATGCTGCGACGGCGGGGTAAAGCGGGCCGTGGTCGAGAAGTACCGACTTGCCTGCGCCAAGGTCCGATGCGACAGCGCCGTAGCGGATAGGAAGATCTTCGATGAGCCTGTCGCCAACCAACTGTTCGATGCTGGCACGCAGGCCGTCCGTGTTCAGCAGCCCGAGGCTAGGGGCGATCGAGAACGTGCCGAAGTCCCCCCAGTTGGCAGCGAGGATGAGTTCTTCGAGTTCGTAGGGGTCGATCTCGGCGGCGTAGGCGGCGCCTATGACCGAGCCGATCGACGTGCCCACGACCAAGGAGGGGCTGATCCCGCGCTCTTGCAACACCTGGAGTACGCCTACGTGGGCCGCGCCCAAGGCGCCGCCGCCACCGAGCGCCAACGCCAAATGTGGCTCGTACCTGAGGTCATCGTGCCTGTTCATATTTCATATCGTAGGGAGCGAGTGCGAGGAATGCGAAGTTTGGGGGGATATTGCCTGCGCATTCGCCTCGCCATCGCCCGCGACGTACGCTGTCAGAGGGCTCATGGGAGGGCCGCTCGCAATCATCCAAGGAGGCAACTGATGGAGCAACGCAGCATTGGAAAGAGGAGCGTCAGCGCGATTGGTCTGGGCGGGATGCCCATGTCGATCGAAGGCCGGCCGGACGAGGACCAGGCGATCGCGACGATTCACGCGGCACTCGACGCTGGCATCACATTGATCGATACCGCAGACGCGTATCACCGCGATGCGACGGAAGTAGGGCACAACGAGGCTCTCATCGCGAAGGCACTGCGGCAATACGGCAAGCCCACCGGCGACGTGCTGGTCGCGACCAAGTCTGGACACCTTCGTCCCGGCGATGGGACGTGGACGCTCAACGGCAACCCCGAATACATCAAGCAGGCGGCCAAGGCATCGGCCGTGCGGCTGGGCGTCGACGCGATCGGCCTGCACCAGTTTCATCGTCCGGACCCCTCGGTCCCGTATGAGGAGTCCGTAGGCGCGCTAGCCGAGTTGCTCGACGAGGGCGTGATCCAGATGGCCGGCATCTCGAACGCGAACGTCGACCAGATCCGCAGCGCCGACAAGGTGCTTGATGGCCGTCTCGTGTCCGTTCAGAACCAGTTTTCGCCGGCCTTTGTGTCGAGCTACCCCGAGCTTGAACTGTGCACCGACATGGGAATTGCCTTCTTGCCGTGGAGCCCGCTCGGCGGCATTCGCAACGCGGCGCAGGTAGGCCAGAAGCATGCGGACTTTGCGCGCGTGTGCAAGATCCACGGCGTGAGCCCGCAGCAGGTCACGCTCGCGTGGGAGTTGGCCCTGTCGCCCATCGTGATTCCGATTCCGGGGGCGTCGCGGCCGCAGTCGACTCAGGACTCAGCTAAGGCAGTGAACATCGAACTGACTGCGGGCGAGCTCAAGGAACTCAGCGCGGTGCTCACCGCTGCGCCATAGCGGATGCTGTCAGACCTTGAATGCTGTGGTGCCCCCGACAGGAGTCGAACCTGCGACCTTCGGTACCGGAAACCGGTGCTCTATCCGCTGAGCTACGAGGGCATGCCGCGGTTTTAACCCGCGACAGTCGAGAATACCAGTGTGGCGCACGCCAGATTGCGTCGCGCTGGTATTGCCCCGAGCGAGGGAGGCTCCCGCCAAGTTCATAGAAACGCTTTTGCGTTGCTGTGCGTTGGACGATTATGGGGAAGAAGAGATTCCGGCGAGCGGCTTGGGCGTTATCGGTGGTTCCGTGTTTGGTATTCGTTACTGCGTGCATGGGCCAGTCGAGTGAGTCTGGTGACGTGCGCGAGAGTGCGCCCGCCGATGCTGTGGGCGTGGTGACCTCCGTCGCCACCGACGGCAGCGTCGTCGATGTGGGCTTCGCCTCCGACGACGGCTATGAGTACTTTGACGGGACCGTTTTCGAGTTGGAGACCACGGGCGGACTCCAAGATCCCGACGGTATTGCGGCTGATCCGCACAACCTCGCAGTGGGCGATCACATCGAGGTGTGGGTGCAAAGCTGCAAAGAGTCGCTACCTGTAAAGTGCCCAGATCCCGTCGCGCGGATTGCTGACGGTAGCGACGACTCCTAGCTCCGTACGGCGCGCTGCGTCGTAGCGCGCTGCGTCGTAGCGCGCTCGGCACGCGAGCCAGGGGCTGGGCCTGGCACGATGGAGGGATGACTCACCCCATCACCCTCACCCTGGTCGGCGGGCCCACCGTCGCCTTCGAGTACGCGGGCCTGCGCTTCCTCACCGACCCTACGTTCGATCCGCCCGGTCCAAGCGGAAACCTCACCAAGCTCGCGGGGCCGGCGCTCCCGCGCGACAGCATCGGTCGAGTGGACGTTGTCCTCTTGTCTCACGACGAGCACGAGGACAACCTCGACGTGTCGGGGCGTGCGGCGCTCGCGGACGCGGGACTGGTGCTGACCACTCCCGAGGGTAGTCAGCGGATCGGCAACGCCCGCGGGATGGCGCGGTGGGAGTCGCTCACGGTCGACGGGGACGATGTGCCGATCACCATTACAGCGGTCGCGGCACGACACGGCTCGAGCGCGGTCAAGCACCTGGCCGGTCAAGTGACGGGCTTTGTGCTCGAGGCGGACGGCTGGCCGACTGTCTACGTTTCCGGCGACAACGCCTCCGTCGGCAAGGCGACCCAGGTCGCGCAGCGGTTTCCGGGCGTCGCGGTGGCCGTGCTGTTCGCGGGAGCGGCCAAGTCTCCGCGCATCGGCGACGTGCTGCTGACGCTCGACGCGGAGCGCGCTGCTCAGGTGGCCGCGCTGTGGCCGGGCGCCAGCATCGTGCCCGTTCATATCGACGACTGGGCGCACTTCACCCAGCCGCGTGAGGCGTTTCTCGCGGACTGGGTTCGCTACGCAGACGATTCGCGCCTCGCCGTGGCGACGCGAGGGCAACCCCTCGTGCTCCCCTAAGTGGCGCCAGGGACGGACCCACTCGTGTCGGCCGCGGCACATACAGTGTGGTGATGACCGATGATCAGGTGGACCCGGTGGAGCCGTGGATTGCGGCGTTGGTCAGTGAGTTGCCTGGAGCGGAGGTGATCGCGTATCCAGAGTGGGGCTCCCAGACACTTCAGGTGGCGGGAAAGCACTTTGGACGGGTGGGAAGCGACCCCCAGGGGCGTCGAATCCTCACTCTCAAGGGAGACCCCGACGACAACGCCTTCTTCATCCAGGAGTACGAGGCGGTGACGCCCGGTTACTACGCAAATAAGCGGCTGTGGATCTCGGTGCGCATCGAGGACGGTGCCGTGCCGCGCGAGTTGGTCGACGAGGCACTAAATTCCGCCTACGCGATCGTCCGCGCGTCGCTGCCCAAGCGCGTTCAGGCACAACTGGGCTGAGCGCGGCGGATGCCCAGCGCCGATAGACTGGGGGAGTGACTCCAGAAGAACTCTCTCAGACCATTCGTGACGCCGTGCTAGCCGGGATCGACGACAGCGACTTTCAGCTGTCGCCATTCGACGTTCCCGAGGTTCGCGTCGAGCGTCCGCGCCAGCGCGACCATGGGGACTGGTCCACCAACTTGGCCATGCAGTTGGCTAAGCAGGCTGGCACTAATCCGCGTGAATTCGCGGTCACCCTCGCGGAGCGCCTGAGCGACATTGAAGGTATTGACTCCGCAGAAGTGGCGGGGCCCGGATTCATCAACATCCGCCTAGCCGCTGCGGCGGCGGGAGAGCTCGCTAAGGGCATCGTCGACTTTGGTAAAGGCTACGGTCGCGGGGAATCCTTCACCGGGCGCACGGTGAACGTTGAATTTGTCTCGGCCAACCCCACCGGTCCCATCCACCTGGGTGGCACGCGCTGGGCGGCGGTGGGCGATTCGCTCGCCCGACTGCTCGAATTCCACGGCGCCGAGGTGGTGCGTGAGTACTACTTCAACGATCACGGCAGCCAGATCGACAACTTTGCGAAGTCGCTGCTCGCGGTGGTGCTGGGCGAGGACACCCCAGAAAACGGCTATGCCGGTCAGTACATCCAGGACATCGCCGACGAGGTGATGGTCGAGGCCGTCGCCGCGCGCGACAAGGATCCGCTCGAGTTGCCGCGTGCCGAGGCGGAAGAGTTCTTCCGCGACCGCGGTGTCAAGCTGATGTTCGCGCAAATCAAGCAGTCGTTGCATGACTTTGGGGTGGACTTTGACGTCTACTTCCACGAGGACTCGCTGCACAAGTCCGGCGCGGTCGATAAGGCCCTTGCCCACCTCAAGACCACAGGCGCGCTGTACGAGGCAGACGGTGCGTGGTGGCTAAGGTCCACTGACTACGGCGACGACAAGGACCGTGTGGTCATCAAGTCCGATGGCAACCCGGCCTACATCGCGGGCGACCTGGCCTACTTCAGCGACAAGCGTCATCGCGGCGCGGACCTCTGCATCTACCTGCTGGGTGCCGACCACCATGGGTACATCGCGCGCCTCAAGGCTGCTGCGGCGGCATTCGGAGATGACGCCGAGACCGTAGAGGTCATCATCGGTCAGATGGTGAACCTGGTGAAGGACGGCGTCCCGGTGCGGATGTCTAAGCGCGCAGGCACGGTGGTGACGATGGAGGACCTAGTAGACGTCGTGGGAGTGGACGCAGCGCGCTATGCCCTCGCTCGCTCCAGCGCGGACTCAATGATCGACATCGACCTAGACCTGCTCGCGTCCAAGTCGAACGCGAACCCGGTGTTCTACGTGCAGTACGCGCACGCTCGCACGAGCGGCGTCGCTCGCAACGCCGCCGAGTACGGCATCTCGAGGGATAAGGCGTTCGACCCGAGCCTGCTCACTCACGAATCGGAGGCCAAGCTCCTTGGTGTGCTTGGCGAGTTCCCCCGCGTGGTTGCCCAGGCCGTGGAGTTCCGCGAGCAGCACCGCGTCGCGCGGTACCTCGAGGACGTGGCGTCGGCTTTCCATGGTTGGTACGACCGGACCCGAGTCACCCCGGTCGGCGACGAGGAAGTCAGCGACCTTCACCACACGCGCCTGTGGCTGAACGATGCCACCGGCCAGGTTCTGCGCAACGGGCTCCACCTGCTTGGTGTGAGCGCCCCAGAAAGGATGTAACTCATGTCGAAGGTCTGGTCCGCATCGGTTGAGCGCTCCAGAGAGGGCGCATTGACAGTGGGCGGCGTCGACGTGCGCACGCTAGCTGCTGAATACGGCACCCCCCTTTACGTGGTGGACGAGGCAGATATGCGCTCGCGGGCAGCGGCGTTCCGGGATCACTTCTCTGCGGCCTTCGGTCGCAAGGGGGCCGGAATCGACGTTTACTACGCAGGCAAGGCTTTCTTGTGTTCGCAGGTGGCGCGCTGGATGCGTGAGGAAGACCTCTGCGTTGACGTCGCCTCGCTGGGTGAACTCGAGATTGCGTTGCGCGGCGGCATGCAGCCGGCGCGCATCGGCCTCCATGGCAACAACAAGTCTGACGCAGAGTTGCGTCGTGCGCTCGAGGTAGGGGTAGGGCGCATCATCGTCGATTCCTTCACGGAAATCGAGGTCCTTGACGCGCTCGCCGGCGAACTCGGAGTGAAGGCCCCGGTCTTGGTGCGGGTCACCACCGGCGTCCATGCAGGCGGTCACAAGTACATCGCGACGAGTCACGAGGACCAGAAGTTTGGGCTGTCTCTCGCGGCAGGAGCCGCCTATGAGGCGCTCGTCGCTTGTCACGATGCAGCGAACCTCCGGCTGCTGGGTATCCACACCCATATTGGAAGCCAGATCCTCTCGCTCGCCGCTTTCCAGGAGAGTGCTGAACGGATGCTGGGGCTGCGCGCGGCTTTCACCGCGGACACCGGCGCCGAGTTGACAGAGGTCGACCTGGGTGGGGGATACGCGATTGCCTACACCCCAGCCGAAGAGGCGCTTGATCCTCGCCAGGCCGCGTATGGCATCGCCGATGCGGTCGAGGCGGCGGTGGCCAAGGTTGGCGGCACCTGGCCTCGCTTCAGTATCGAACCCGGGCGCGCCATCGCGGGGCCCGCGGGCATGACGCTCTACACGGTGGGCGTGGTCAAGCAGGTCCAACTCGACGACGGCGGACGGCGTCAATACGTCGCGGTCGACGGCGGGATGAGTGACAACATGCGCACCATCACGTACGAGGCGCACTACACCGCGACTATCGCATCGCGATTGTCTGAGGCCGAGCCGGCCCTGAGCCGGGTGGTGGGTAAGCACTGTGAGTCCGGGGACGTAGTAGTGAGCGACGTGGACTTGCCGCATGACATTACTCGCGGCGACCTGCTTGCAGTTCCCGCAACGGGCGCCTATGGCCGCTCGATGTCCAACAACTACAACGCCGCGCTACGCCCGGCCGTGGTGGCTGTGCGCGGCGGCGAATCAAAGGTACTCGTTCGGCGCGACACCGTTCAGGATCTGCTCAACCTCGACATTCCGCCGCAATAGCGCCACCCGCGCGGCTCCGCGCGGGACAGAGTCTTGCAAGCGCTTCAAGCGTTTCACGCAAAGGTCCGCCGCCCCAGTGGGGACGGCGGACCTCAGCGACAGACCTTCCGCGCGCCGGAGTTACAGCGCTGCTCGCACTGCGGCCTTAAGCGTCACCGGAGTGCGACCGAGCAGTGCCTCGAGGTCAGCCGAATCCGTGAAGAGCTCGCCCTCAGAGATGTCGTCGTCCACTGAGGCGTAGAAACCTGCGGTGCCTTCGTCGAGCCCGGCGCCTTCGAGTGCTGCGGCAAAGCCTGCGACAGGAAGGTCGCGGTACACAACGCTTACTCCGCTAGCGGCAGAGACTTCCGCGGCAAGGTCCTCGAGCGTGAACGTTGCGCCCCCCAGCTCGTACGTTCCGCCCTCGGCGTCCTGGATCGCGGCTACTGCGGCGGCCGCCGCGTAGTCGGCGCGGGCGCCGGCAGTCACGCGGGCGCCCTTGGTGGCGCCCAGAATTGCGCCGTTGGCCGTGTACTGCGCGATCTGACCGGTGTAGTTCTCCAGGTACCAGGAGTTACGCAGAATAGTCGCGACAATGGGAGACGCCGCGAGGTCCCTCTCGGTGATCTTGTGCTCGGCGGCAAGTCCCAGAGTGGACGTGTCTGCGCGCAGCAGGGACGTGTAGACGATGCGCTTGACGCCAGCGCGCTCAGCTGCTGCGAGGACGTTTGCGTGCTGGACGGCGCGCTGTCCCACCTCGGAACTGGAGACCAAGACGAGGCGGTCGACGCCGCTCAAAGCCGAGTCGAGGGACGCGGTGTCCGTGTAGTCGCCCTGGCGTGCGACGACGCCGCGCTCGCTAAGGTCAGCAATTTTGTCAGTGTTTCGGGCGATGGCGACGATGTTTCCGGCTTCGACACCGCGTTCGAGGAGCGCGTCGACAATGAGGTGGCCGAGGTTTCCGCTGGTGCCGGTGACTGCGATCGTGGTCATGGGAATGCCTTTCATACGGGTGGATGAAGCGTTACCTTCAGGCTAACTAATGGTTAGTGCTTTCTATTCCGCAGTGGCGAGAGTAATATGTTCTGTATGGATCAAGAGACCGCGCCCACGCCTGAGCTGGTGACTGACGTGTTCGCTCGTGCGTGCCCGTCGCGTGCCACGTTCGAGGACGTGACCAGCAAGTGGGCGTCGCTAGTACTCATCGCACTCGGCGAGGGTCCGTACCGGTTCGGTGAGTTGCGCCGCAAGGTTCAGGGCGTGAGCGAGAAGATGCTCTCTCAGTCGCTGCGCTCGCTTGAACGCAATGGCATGGTGACCCGCACGGCGCAAGGGACCGTTCCTCCGCGAGTCGACTACGAGCTCACTGCGCTGGGAGCCAAGGTCTCGCAGAACATGCGTGCGCTCGCGGACGTGCTTGAGGGTGCGGTTCCCGAGGTGGTGCACGCTCGCGAACGCTACGGTCACGACGCTTAAACCATCGGACTAGCCCTCGGTCGGCGCGCGGCAATTGCGCTCGTTAGTCGCGAAGCTGCGCCCACTGGGTCAGTTGTGCCACGGCATCGGCGATTTCACCGTAGACCCTGTTGTATGTTCCCTGATCGAGTGACCACGGGTCGTCGAGGCTTCTCAGGGGCGCGGCCACTCGCGAATTCTCTGCTGCAAGGATCGCCGCGGCGCCGGTGAGCCGAGCGGCGGTGGAGTCCCCCGGTGGCCGGGGGGCGCGCGACGCGAGCTCCGCGGCCTGCTTGAGCCCGAAGACGTGCACAGGGCGATGCCCGAGTTCTGCCTCGATCCACTTGGCGTGCGACTCGGTGGCGACGAGCACAAGGTTCGCCCGGGTAATCATTGCCTCATCGAGTTGCGACGGCCGATGCGAGGGAATGGTCAATCCGGCCGCCGCGGCAGATCTGCGCATCTCGTTGGCGGCGTCCATCCCGACCTCCGCGTGGGTGCCTGCCGAAGCCACGTCCGCTGCGGCACCCCACTCGTGGGCGGCCAGGTAGTGCATCGCCGGGGAGCGGCAGATGTTGCCCGTGCACACCATCAGAATTTTCGCGCGTTGAGTCACGCCCCTACCGTAGAACACCTGGTCCCGACCTTGCCGGGCCACGCCCGCGGCCAATTGCTTGCTGAGGCGCCGTTTTGTCGCCCAAATAGCTATATTGGGAGTACGCCCCAACGGCGTATGCCCCGCGCATAGAGAGGTGGATGGCCGATGGCCGAGTCTAAGAACCCCGCATCCGAAGCCGACGGATCCGACGCGGAAAGCAGCCCCGAGCCTTCTGAGGTAGCCGCGTCCACAGAGTCGGGCGCCGGTGCCGCTGAAGTTGACGCCGAGGGAAGGTACTTCGATGGCACAGAGGACCCGATCGAGAGAGAGCGGAACGAGGCCCGGTCGGTCGAGACTCAGAGCACTACGTTTATTCGGCCACCTGGAATCTAAGGCGGGAATAGTCCCGTGACCAATTCGTTATAATAGGCGAGGGGCCAGCCGGCTTCTTGAAGTTTGGGCGAGAGGAGTGGTGAACATGAGTGAATCAGCGCATGACAAGTCTTCATCCCTGCACGACATTGCCGAAGAGGTGGAGCGGGAGCGCGAAGAACGCGGCCACTCCGTACTCGATGGTCAGCCCGTAGTGGGCAACGAACCCGACACGTCCGAGGGTGCGGATGCCGGCATCGTCGAGGACATCCTTGTCGTTCCACCAGCCAGGCCATCAGGGAACTGATCCGCTACGTAGGCAACGACTTTCGATAACTCAACGGATTTGTGGCAGCGAGCCGACTAAGGAACGCCGCCACGCATGACCCCCACGGCCCCGGTGTATCCCTCAGCACGCCGGGGTCGTGGGCTTTTCATTTGCCTCCCGTCCGCTCGCCGCGTGTGCGCTAAGCGAGAACGATCACCGTGTGCGCGTGTACAACCGCTAAGGTGTAGCCGTGCCTCTACAGACTCCAGACCCCGTCAAAATCGCCATCCTCGGATGCGGAACCGTGGGCACCCAAGTGGTGCGTTTGCTGACCGAGCAAGCCGCGGAGATGGCGGCGCGCGTCGGGGCTCAGGTGCAGATCAGCGGCGTTTATGTGCGTGATATCTCGGTTCCGCGCGACGCCGTGGTGCCGCGCGAACTACTGACGTCTGACCTCGACGCCCTCATCGCTGACTCGCACGTCGTCGTGGAGCTCATGGGTGGCATCGAGCCGGCGCGAACCGCTATTGTCGACGCGCTGAGCGCGGGCAAGGCGGTCGTCACCGCCAACAAGGCACTGCTGGCACTCAAGGGGGCAGAGCTGTACGAATCGGCAGACGCGGCCAACGCAGACCTCTACTTTGAAGCAGCCGTGGCCGGAGCTATCCCGTTGGTACGGCCGGTGCGTGAATCCCTTGCCGGTGACCGCATTGAACGCATCTTGGGGATTGTCAACGGCACCACCAACTACGTGTTGGACGAAATGACGACCAAAGGCCTGCCGTACGACCAGGTGGTGGCCGAGGCTCAGCGTCTTGGCTACGCAGAGGCGGACCCGACGGCCGACGTCGAGGGGCACGATGCCGCGGCCAAGGCCGCGATTCTCGCCTCGCTTGCGTTCCACCAGCGAGTATCTCTTGACGATGTCTTTTGCGAGGGCATCAGTTCTGTGACTGCCGATGATGTGGCCGCCGCGACCGAGTCGGGCCACGTGATCAAGTTGCTCGCGATCGCGGAGCGCACCGAGGAGGGTGTCGCGGTCCGTGTCCACCCCGCGCTGGTGCCCCTGAGCCACCCCCTCGCTGGAGTCCGTGGAGCGTTCAACGCGGTGTTCATTGAAGCGGAGGCCGCCGGCGAACTGATGTTCTACGGCCAGGGTGCGGGCGGAGGCCCCACGGCATCGGCCGTGATGGGGGACGTGGTCTCGGTTGCCCGGCACATCGCCAACGGAGGCAAGGGCCCCCGCGAGTCGAACTACGCGGACTTGCCGGTGTTGCCCATCTCTGCGGCGCGCACGCGGTTCCAGATTCGTCTCAACGTCGCGGACAGGCCTGGCGTGCTGTCAGCGGTGTCCGCGATTCTCGCGGGCAAGGGAATTTCGATCGAGACCGTGCGCCAGAGCCCCGGTAGCGGAGGCACTGCGGAGCTGGTGATCTCGACTCACCGGGCGCCTGAACGCGATCTGGATCAGACAGTGTCAGAACTACGCCAGGCAGAGGCGGTCAACACCGTTCTGTCTGTGCTGCGAATTGAGGGAGAGTAATGGCTCACGTATGGGGCGGAATCATCCGTGAATACATCGACCGAATGCCGTTCGACGCCGGTGACCGTATCGTGTCGCTGGGCGAGGGCGGCACGCCGCTCATTTACGCGGCGAGCATCTCGAAGCAGGTAGGCGCTGAGGTCTTCGTCAAGTACGAGGGCATGAACCCCACGGGATCGTTCAAGGACAGGGGCATGACGTCTGCGATCACGCAGGTCGTTAAGGACGGCGACCACACGGTGGTGTGCGCCTCGACTGGAAATACGAGCGCGTCCGCAGCCGCCTACGCCGCCCACGCAGGGCTCACCTGCGTGGTGATGATCCCGCGGGGAAAGATCGCCGCAGGGAAGATGGCTCAGGCGATCGTGCACGGCGCAAAGTTGGTCCAGGTAGACGGCAACTTTGACGAGTGCCTCGACATCGTGCGTGAGCTGAGCGAGGACTACCCTGTCGCGTTGGTCAACTCCGTGAACCCGTACCGGCTGCAGGGACAGAAGTCCGCGGCGTTCGAGATCGTCGACCAGCTGGGCGACGCCCCAGATATCCACATGCTTCCCGTCGGCAACGCTGGCAACATTTCTGCGTACTGGATGGGCTTCAACGAATACGCCGATGCCGGCCTGGCGACCAAGCGACCCAAGATCTGGGGCGTCCAGGCCGAGGGCTCCGCGCCTTTCGTCGTGGGTCACCCCATCAAGGACCCGGAAACCATCGCGACGGCTATCCGCATCGGCAAGCCCGCATCGTGGGACCTCGCCATCGCGGCGCGCGACGAGTCCGGGGGCTGGATCCGCGCGGTGTCGGATGAGGCAATCCTGCGGGCCCAGGCACTCCTTGCCGCGGACGTCGGAGTGTTTGTGGAGCCGGCATCTGCCGCTCCCATCGCCGGACTGCTGGCGGCATCGGCCGCGGGGGAGGTTCCTAAGGGAGCCACCATCACGTGCACGGTGACGGGCAACGGACTTAAGGACACTGCGACTGCACTGCAGGGGCGCGAGGTTGAGCCGATGGTGATCCCCGTTGACGTCGCCGCGGCCGCGCAGGCACTGGGACTGTAGGCATGCGACTCGGTGCCGACCACGTACGGGTGACCGTTCCCGCAACGGCGGGCAACCTGGGCCCGGGCTTTGACGCGCTGGGGATGGCGCTAGGGCTGGTTGACGAGGTCGAGGTGCGTGCGCTCGGAAGTAGCGAGGTCACCATCGAGATTGATGGCGAAGGTGCTGACACCCTTCCTCGCGACGAGTCTCACCTCATGGTTCAGGCGCTGCGCGCCGCGATCGACCTGGTGAACGCCCCGCAGATGGGCCTCCACATCAAAGCAACCAACCGGATTCCCCACGGTCGCGGACTAGGCTCGTCGGCTGCGGCGGTGGTCGCGGGCATCTCTGCGGCGCGCGGACTCATTGCTGACCCGGAGGCGCTGTCAGCCGAGGTGGCGCTCGACCTCGCCACCAAGTTTGAGGGCCACCCGGATAACGCGGCGCCCGCGATCTACGGCGGCGCCACGGTCGCTTGGCTCGACGAGGCGGGCGCGCATGCGTCGCCGCTCGTGGTCTCTGCTGACATCGAGACCGCGGTGCTGATCCCGCAGTCGGTGCTGCCCACCAAGCAGGCCCGCTCGGTATTGCCCGCTCAGGTTCCGCACACCCACGCCGCGTTCAATGTTGGCCGCGCGGCGATGCTCGTCAATGCGCTCGCGGGCCGTCCGGAGGATCTTTTTGCCGCGACGGAGGACAAGCTTCACCAGCACTACCGCGCTGACATCATGGCGTCCGCTATGGAAATGATGCGCTACCTCCGGGACCAGGGGCTAGCCGCCGTCATCTCCGGAGCCGGTCCCTCCGTATTGGTGATGGGGGAGTCGCTCGCCGATTCATTCCTCACCAGCGGCGAGGCAAAGTGGGCCGAGGGTATGGGCGGCGAGCACTGGCGCGTGGTCCACACCACCGAGGCCGTGCCGGGGGCCACCGCGCTGCGTCTCTAGACCGCTCCGCTATTGAGCTGGGCGAGGCCACCCAGTCGGCACGTGCCGTCCCCCGAGGTACGTCGCGCGCTCAGGCGCTAGCGTGGGTGACATGAGTATTCGCCCCGCTACGGCCGCTGACGCCGCGCAGATTGCCCGTATCTGCCTCCTCACTGGCGACGTCGCCCGCGATGCCACCGGCGCCTTCTGCGACGACACCGCAATCTCGGACGTCTACGCCACGCCCTACCTTGAGGGCCCCGGTGGGTTCGCCTTGGTCTGGGACGTGGACGGCGAGGCCCGGGGGTATGTGCTCGGGACTGATGGCACGGACTCGTTCCAGCGATGGTTCAGCGAGCAGTGGTGGCCGCGAGTGGGAGCGCACCGCACGGCACGGACAGAGAAGGATGGCTGGCTATTGCCCGCCGCGGCGGACCCGCATCGCATGCTGATCGCGGAATCCGTGGCGTACCCCGCACACCTGCACATCGATCTGCTGGACGACCAGCAAGGCAGGGGAGCGGGCCGCGCACTCATCGAGGCTGCGTGCAAGCTCCTGGCCCAGCGTGAGGCGCCAGGCGTGCACCTGAGCGCCGATGCTCACAACGCGGGAGCGCTCGCGTTCTACCCGCGCGTGGGGTTTCACGTGCTGTCCAGTGATGACGGAGCGGTGGTGTTCGGCCGCACCCTCTGATTTGCGGAGTGAGCGCTCACTCACTTACCCTTGCGGTTGTGAGTGACACTTCAAAACGGGCCCGGCCCATGTCGGTCGAGGATCGACGCCAATCCATCGTCGACGCAGCACTACCGCTTTTTCGGGAGCGCGGGGTCGACGTGACGACCCGAGAAATTGCCGACGCGGCGTGCATTGCCGAGGGCACGATCTTCCGCGCGTTCGCGGACAAGCAAGAGATCATCGCCGCGGTGATCGAACGCGCGATGGACCCTGAGCCCACCTACGCCAAGCTAAGGGCCATCGACCCGGCGCTTTCTCTGGAGCGAACGGTCAGAGCGATCGTGCATGTGCTTCGTGAGCGCTTTTCCGGGATGGTGGGGCTGATGTCCGTTCTCCACCAGGTGGAGGGTGCCCCCGGTAATCGTCGATACGCACACACGCACTCGGAGGCCTCGGGCGTGTCCGTCACCACAGCAGTGCTTGAGCGCCACGCCGGCCGCATGCGGATTGAACCCGCTGCCGCCGCGCACATCATTCGGGTGCTGGTGTTCGGGGTCACCATGCCCAGGTTTGGATCTGAGGCCGTGCTGACGACAGACGACATCGTCGACTTCGTGCTTCGCGGCGTCGTCAAGGAAGGTGCCTAGCGCATGCTGTGGAAGTTGCTCGTTAAATCTGTTCGGCCGTACTGGCCGCTGTTGGCCGGAGTGGTGATCTTTCAGCTCGCCCAGTCCATAGCGAACCTCTACCTCCCCACTCTCAACGCCGACATCATTGATAACGGCGTCGCGGTGGGCGACACCGACTACATCTGGCATATCGGCGGGATCATGCTCGGGCTGTCGTTCGTGCAGGTGCTGTGCACCATCGTTGCCGTGTTCTTTGGCGCCATGCTCGCGATGCGGGTGGGGCGTGACCTGCGCAGCCAGATCTTTAGCAGGGTCGGCACGTTTGCTGAGAGCGAGGTGCAGCACTTCGGGGCGCCCTCGCTCATCACTCGCTCCACGAACGATGTGCAGCAAGTGCAGATGATGGTGTTGATGACTGCGACGTTGCTGGTGACAGCGCCGTTCATGGCCGTCGGCGGGGTGATCATGGCGCTTCAGCAGGACGTAGCGCTGTCGTGGATCTTCGTGGTGGCCATTCCCGTGTTGCTGATTGGCGTCTCGCTGATCATCGTTCGCATGGTGCCGCACTTTCGCCGCATGCAAAAGCGCATCGACTCGATCAACCGCGTGATGCGCGAGCAACTGACCGGCATCCGCGTGATCCGCGCCTTTGTCCGCGAACCCGAGGAGCGCGCGCGCTTTGGCGTGGCGAACGCGGAGGTCACTGACTCCGCGCTACGGGCTGGTCGACTGATGGCGGCCATGTTCCCCATCGTCACGCTCGTGCTGAATGTCTCGTCCGTCGCGGTGTTGTGGTTTGGCGCGGACAGAGTGGAGTCGGGGCAGATGCAGGTGGGTGCCCTCACCGCGTTCCTGACGTACCTGATTCAAATCCTGATGGCCGTCATGATGGCAACCTTCCTGTTCGTGATGGTGCCGCGGGCTACCGTCTCCGCTGACCGCATCGGCGAAGTGCTCGAGACCGAGTCTTCTGTCGTCGTACCGCTGAACCCCGTGCGCGAATTGCGCGTTCCAGGGTCAGTCGAGTTGAAGGACGTCACGTTCCAGTACCCCGGAGCAGAACAGCCCGTGCTTTCGCACATTTCGTTTACTGCCCAGAAGGGCACGACGACCGCGATTGTCGGCTCAACCGGGGCAGGCAAAACCACGTTGATGAACCTGCTCCCGCGCCTATACGACGCGACCTCGGGGAGCGTCATGATTGGTGGCGTAGACGTGTCGCTCGCTGACCTCAACGAGGTGTGGAAGCGAATCGCGATCGTGCCTCAGCGACCGTATCTCTTTAGCGGCACGGTGGCCTCGAACCTTCGCTACGGCAACCCCGATGCGACGGACGATGAGCTCTGGGAGGCGCTGCGAATCGCCCAGGCGAAGGACTTTGTGACCGCGATGCCCCTCCAGCTCGAGTCTCCCATCTCGCAAGGCGGGACCACCGTCTCGGGCGGCCAGCGCCAGCGGCTCTCCATCGCGCGGGCATTGGTGCGCAGGCCAGATATTTTCCTGTTCGACGACTCGTTCTCTGCTCTCGACACGGCGACAGACGCTCGGTTGCGTGCCGCGCTCAGCGCCTCGGTCAAGGACGCGACGGTCATCGTCGTTGCCCAACGAGTGTCCTCGATCATCGACGCCGATCAGATTCTGGTCCTGGACGATGGCGTGATCGTGGACCGCGGCACCCACGCCGAACTACTGAAGTCATCGCAGACCTACAAGGAGATTGTCAGTACCCAGCTCAGGGCGGAGGACGCAGCATGAGCGACTCCACGTACAAGGAAGTTCCGGAGCAGGACCCGGCGCACGACGAGGCCCCGACTCCACCGCCGCCGCGCCCGGGTGGCCACGGCCCGATGGGCGGCTCACATATGCCCGTCGAGAAGGCCATGAACTTCCGTGCCTCCGCGAAGCGCCTGATCCGCCGCTTGCGACCCGAACGCTCATTGGTCTTCGCGGTCATCCTCCTGGGGTCGATCTCCGTCACGCTGTCCGTGATCGGGCCCAAGATTCTGGGTGAGGCAACCACGGTCATCTACAAGGGCTTCATTACCCAGACCAGCATCGACTTTGACCGTCTTCACCAGATCCTCATTGCGGTCGTCATTATCTACATCGCTTCCTCACTGCTGGCCCTCGCGCAGGGCTACGTCCTCAATGGGGTGACGCAGCGGACCGTCTTCCGGCTTCGCGAAGAGGTAGAGGCCAAGCTGCATAACTTACCGCTTAGCTACTTTGACCGCCACCAGCGCGGTGACCTACTGAGCCGCGTGACGAACGACATCGACAACATCTCGCAGACGCTTCAGCAGACGCTGAGCCAGGTGTTTACCTCGGTGCTGACGATCGTCGGCGTCATGATCATGATGTTCGTCATTTCGCCGCCGCTGGCCTTGATCGCGCTCGTCTCTATTCCCGTGACGCTCGTGATCGTGACGCTGGTCGCCAAGCGTTCCCAGCAGATGTTTGTGGACCAGTGGAAGCACACGGGAACTCTCAACGCTCAGATTGAGGAGACCTACACCGGTCACTCCCTGGTGAAGGTGTTTGGCCGCCAGCGCGAGGTCGAGCAGCGTTTCGAGAGCAAGAATGAAGAGCTCTACAAGGCCAGCTTTGGCGCCCAGTTTGTGAGCGGAATCATCATGCCCGCCACGCAGTTCGTGGGGAACCTCGTCTACGTCGCGGTTGCGGTGGTAGGTGGCGTGATGGTAGCGAACGGCGCGCTACCGCTGGGAGACATCCAGGCGTTCATTCAGTACTCGCGGCAGTTCTCGCAGCCGCTCTCACAGCTGGGGTCCATGGCGAATCTGCTCCAGTCTGGCGTGGCCAGCGCCGAGCGCGTGTTTGAACTGCTCGACGCTGACGAGCAGAGCGAGGACGTGGAGCCCGCGCAGACTCCGGGCACGCTTAACGGCCGACTGGTGTTTGAGCATGTGGACTTTAGTTACTCCAAGGAGACACCTCTGATCGAAGGGCTGTCCCTCATTGCCGAGCCCGGCAAGACCGTTGCCATCGTGGGTCCCACGGGCGCGGGTAAGACGACGCTCGTCAACCTGATCATGCGCTTCTACGAGTTGGACGGCGGGCGCATCACGCTGGACGGCGTGGACATCGCGAAGATGACGCGGGACGACTTGCGCTCCCGCACGGGGATGGTCTTGCAGGACGCGTGGACGTTCGAAGGCAGCATCCGCGACAACATCGCGTACGGGCGCCCAGATGCCTCCGAGGAGGACATCCGCGCGGCCGCCAAGGCGAGCTACGTGGACTACTTTGTCCACTCCTTGCCCGAGGGATACGACACGATTCTGGACGATGAGGCGGGCAACATCAGCGCCGGGCGAAAGCAGTTGCTCACCATTGCGAGGGCGTTCCTCGCACAGCCCTCAGTGCTGATCCTGGATGAGGCAACGAGCTCCGTCGACACTCGCACCGAGTTGCTGGTGCAGACGGCCATGAGCGAATTGCGCAAGGACCGGACCAGCTTTGTGATCGCTCACCGGCTCTCGACCATCCGCGACGCCGACCTGATCCTAGTGATGGAGCAGGGTCGAATCATGGAGCAGGGTAACCATCATGAGTTGCTGGCTGCCAACGGTGCCTATACGCGGCTGTACGAAGCGCAGTTTGCCGCACCGCTCGAAGAGGTTGAGGGGCCGATTGATCCCATCGATCCACCATCGCTCGGCACGCCCGTAGCGTTCGAGCAGGCCGGTACTCCGCGGGTAGATGGCCCCCCTCACGACGGGGAGATTTAGCCCAGACCGGAGCCCGCCTTCTCTCCCGCCCCCGCTGGAATAGCAGGCTTCACGTGGGCAAACGACGAAGGTCGCCGCCCTGTGGGGCGACGGCCTTCGTCGGGAGATGGAGTCCACAGGAGGTAGATGGACTCCGCTTCATCTAGGTTGAACTGGACTCGCGGTTGGCGAAGCGCTGCTGGAGTAGCACTGCCACCACGATGATGACGCCCTTGGCGACCAGCTGTACCGACGTAGACATGTTGTTCTGAGTGAAGACGTTGGTGAGTGTGGCGAAGAGGAGCCCGCCCAGAACCGTTCCGCCGATGGTGCCGCGTCCGCCAATCAGCAGCGTTCCACCGACGACCACTGCGGCAATGGCGTCAAGCTCGTAAAGCTGGCCGTGAGTGGAGGTACCCGCCGTGGTGCGGGCGAGCATCATCGTCGCCGCGACACCGGCGGTACCTCCGCAGAGCATGTACAGGTAGACGGTGTGACGGTTCACCTTGACACCAGCGAGGCGTGCGGCGGTGGAGTTTCCGCCGATCGCGACGGTGCGGCGGCCGAAGGTAGTGCGATTGAGCACCACCCAGCCCAGCACAGCGACGATGGCGAAGATCCAGACGACCCATGACACCCCAAGGAAGTCGCTGCGGAAGAAGTCGAGGAACCCGGAGTTGTTGACCACCTGGGTCTGACGCTGCGAGATGAGCTCAGCGAGTCCACGCGCCGCCACGAGCATGGCGAGCGTAGCCATGAAGGCCACCACCTTGCCGTAAGCGATGATCAGCCCGTTCACTAGTCCCGCGAGCACCCCGACGGCAATCGCGACAAACACCATCAGCGGCCAGAAGCCCGAGGCTGCCGTCTGGATGGCGCCAAGGCTTGCGACGACGGAACAGAGTCCAAGCACGGACCCCACTGACAGGTCGATGCCTCCGGCGGTAATGACGAACGTCATCCCGATGGAGAGCACTCCGATGACCGACGCGAGGCGCAGGATCACTAGGAAGTTGTCCACGTTCATGAAGGTTTCGCCCGCGGTGACCGCTCCGACGATCACCAACACGATGAGCGCGACCACGAGGCCGATGCTGCGGCCAGAGGCGCTCGCGAAGAATCGCTTGGCGGGGTTCTGGCGGGACTCTGGCGATTCAGTCCCTGCGGGGTGGATAACCTCGGCCTCGTTGCCCGGGCTGGGGGTGGTGGTGGTCGGCTCGCTCACGCGGCACTTCCCTTCATGACCAAGTCGAGCACTCCGTGCTCGGTGATTTCGGATGCATTTTGCTCGGCGAGTACGTCTCCGTCAGCGATGACGAGCACGCGATCGGCCAGGCCGAGTACTTCTTCGATCTCGCTGGATACCACGACGATGGCGGTGCCAGCCGCCGCGAGTTTGCGGATCAAACCGTAGATTTCCATGCGGGCGCCTACGTCGACGCCTCTGGTGGGCTCGTCTAGCAGCAGCACCTTGGTTCCGTGGATGAGCCAACGAGCGAGCATGACCTTCTGCTGGTTGCCTCCGGACAGCGTGCGGGTGATGCGGTTCGGCTCCGCCGGGCGCAACTCGAGCGCCGTCATCTGTTCGCGCGTGGCGTCGCGTTCCGCCGGCTCGTTCAGGAACATTCCTCTGGCGAACCGGCCGAACGTTGAAAGTGTGGCGTTTCGGTAGATGGGCTCCTCCAGCATGAGCCCCTGGCTCTTGCGCTCTTCGGGAGAGAGGCCCATGTCGGCGGCTACCGCGGAATTGACGGAGCCGGGCTTGAGGACGGTTCCTTCCAGGGTGACGCTGCCGGAGCTGGCCTTGCGGGCGCCATAGATGGTCTCGAGGATCTCGGAGCGACCGGAGCCTACGAGCCCCGCTAGGCCGATGACCTCGCCGGCCCGCAAGGTGAAGTTGACGTCAGAGAACTTGCCCGCCAGCGAGAGGTCCGAGACCTCGAGGACTACGGGGGCATCGGCGGGCACAGGTACTGCTGGGGGGAAGACGTGGTCGACATCGGTTCCGGTCATCAGCGAGATGAGCTTCTTCTTGGACGTTCCCTGGACGGGCAGGCCCGATGCTGTGCTTGCCCCATCCTTGATCACGCTAATGCGGTCACCGATGCGTTCGATCTCTTCCAGACGGTGTGAGATGTAGACGATGGCGATACCCTGCGCCTTGAGTTCGCCCACCACGCGGAAGAGGTTGTCGACCTCTGCTGAGTCGAGGACCGCGCTTGGCTCGTCCATAATCATGAGCTGGATGTCGTGAGACAGCGCGCGTGCCATGGCGACGATCTGCTTGTTTGCTGCGGACAGCGTGCCAACCTCGCGGGTGGGGGACAGGTTGGAGTGTCCGAGCCGCTTCATCAAATCGCGCGTGGCGCGTGCGGTGTCCCGCATGCTGAGGAAGCCACCGCGGGCCAGTTCGTGGCCCAAGAAGATGTTCTCGGCGATGGTCAGGCCGTCGACCACGTCGAGTTCCTGGTACATGGTGGCGATACCGAGTTCGATCGCTGCGGTGGGGTTGGGCAGCGTGACTACTTCGCCATGCCAGCGAATCTCGCCACTGTCTGGTTGGTGTGCCCCAGCGAGCGTCTTGATGAGAGTGGACTTCCCGGCACCGTTCTGGCCAAGCACGCAGTGCACCTCGCCCGCACGGATGTCAAAGTTGACACCCTTGAGGGCCCGAGCGCTGCCGAAGCTCTTGGTGAGCGCGGTAACTTCGAGTAATGACTTTTGGCGGTCGTCTTTGATCACGCGAGAAACATAACACAGGTAAATCCTCCGCGGGAAGGGATGCCCTCACCGGGCCTTAAACGTTGTGTCCAAGCACAAACGGGCCTGTTTGAGCACAAAACAACGCCAGATATGACCCGAGGTCTGCATTTTTCCGTTGCCAAATAGTTATGATTCTTATCAGTCAAAAGTTGCGCACATAAGTTCTAGTTCTGCTAGCGTGACGTTGTCAGTGTGGACAGCGCCCATCGGATCGAGCAATCGTGACGGTGCGCGGCGTCCTCCTTTTATCTCTGGCAAAGACGACAGTGAATCAAACAAGGAGGAAACATGAAGGCATCACGCACAAAGCGCATGCGCATCCTGGCGGTAAGCGGAGCATCCATCGCAACGCTCGCTCTCATCGCCGGTTGCAGTTCTGACTCAACGGATGATGACTCGACGGCAGCACCTGAGTCCAGCACGGCCACCGAGGCCGAGTCCGGGAGCGGCGAGACGGTAGTCATCGGCTTCTCGGGACCTGCGGCCGACCACGGCTGGCTTGGCGCCATCAACTCCGCAGCTATTGCGGAAGGCGAAAAGTATGACGACGTTGAGCTCAAGGTTTCTGAGGGCACCAACGACGCCAACCTGCAGATCAGCCAGATCGAGACCTTCATCAACGACGGTGTCGACGCCATTGTGTTGCTACCCACGGATGGCGCTGCGCTCACCGAGGCCGCGACCAAGGCCATGGCGGCGGGCATCCCGGTCATCAACGTCGACCGTGAGTTCTCGTCGACTGATGCATCGCGCGTCACCATCCTGGGTGACAACTACGGCATGGGAGTGAGTGCTGGTACCTATGTCTGTGGCCAGCTTTCCGACAACCCCGATGCGGTGGTTGCTGAGATCGCGGGTATCGACTCGCTTCCGCTCACGCAGGACCGTTCGGCCGGGTTCGCAGATGCACTCGCTGAGTGTGGTCTTAACGTGGACGCTCGCGTCGCGGCGGACTTCACCATCGCCGGTGGACAGGAAGTCACCGAGCAGCTGCTTTCGGCTAACCCCAAGATTGACGCCATCTGGAACCACGATGACGACCAGGGAATCGGCGTCCTCGCGGCCATCGACCAGGCTGGCCGTGACGAGTTCTTCATGGTTGGCGGCGCCGGTTCGCTCAACGCGATGAACGCCATCAAGGCAGATGACAGCGTGCTCAAGGCGACGGTAATTTACCCGTCAACGCAGGCAGCTGACGGCATCGCACTCGCACGGCTCGTTGCTCAGGGCGGAAACATGCCGGGCCTCGCCTCGGCAGGTATCCCCGTGCGCATCGTTCTCGATGCACCCGTAGTAACTAAGGACAACGTGGAGGATTACCTCTCCATCGGCTTCGAGTCCTAGCAGGCGCAGGGGCGCCCACCTTTCGAGGTGGGCGCCCCTTGTCCGCGTTTCTCCACCACAATTTTTGAAAGAAGGACACGTATGTCACCGCAGTTACGGGTCGGCATGATCGGCAATGGCTTCATGGGCGCAGCACACTCGCAGGGGTGGCGCGTCGCGCCACGCTTCTTCGATCTACCTGCTCAGCCGCGAATGACCGTGATGGTTGGTCGCGACGCGGCCAAGAACGAAAAGCTCGCACATAAGTGGGGCTGGGAAAACACTGCCACCGACTACCGTGAGGTTCTGGAGCGCGATGATGTCGATATCGTCGACATTGTGACCCCGGGCCACACTCACGTTGAGATCGCCATCGCCGCGCTCGAGGCTGGCAAGCACGTGCTGTGTGAGAAGCCGCTGGCGAACACGGTGGATGAGGCCCGCCGGATGGCGGAGGCGGCAGAGTCCGCCAATGCCAATGGAGTTTTTGCCATGGTGGGCTTTACCTACCGCCGGGTCCCTGCAGCGACGTTCGCGCGCGACCTCGTCGCTCGCGGCGCGGTAGGTAACATTCGCCAAATCCGCGCACAGTACCTTCAGGATTGGCTGATTGATCCGGAAGCGCCCCTGACGTGGCGCCTCAAGAAGGATCAGGCGGGCTCCGGCGCGCTGGGAGACATCGGTGCACACGCCATTGATATGGCGCAATACATTTCGGGTCAGAGCGTTGAATCCGTGTCCGGGATCCTCGAGACCTTTGTGAAGGAGCGCCCAGTGATGGGCGAGAGCGTCGGTCTTTCCGGGACCGCCGGAACGGAACGCGGGTCAGTGACGGTGGACGATTACGCCGCATTCTCGGGACGCCTTAGCGGCGGTGGACTGGGGGCGTTCGAGGCGTCGCGGTACGCCACGGGTCGCAAGAACGCGCTGCGCGTTGAAGTGGCGGGGGACAAGGGATCGATCCTGTTCGACATGGAAGACATGAACGCGATTCAGTACTACGACGCCACCGCGCCGGGCACCGAGCTGGGCTTCAAGCGCATCTTTGTGACCGAGGCTGAGCATCCCTATGCGGGAGCGTGGTGGCCATCGGGCCACATGCTCGGGTACGAGCACGCCTTCTCGCACCAGGTCAAGGACCTCGTGGAAGCCATCGTGAGCGAGACGCAGCCCACACCCTCCTTCGCGGAGGGCTATCAGATTCAGCGCGTGCTTGACTCGGTGGAGCGTAGCTCCGCGAATGGCAGCGCATGGACGTCGACGGCCGCATAGCGGTGGCATCGGCGCATATTCACAAGTAGACAAGAAAGGTAACTGCAATGGCGCGACCCATCACTTTGTTTACCGGCCAGTGGGCCGACCTTCCCCTCGAGGAAGTGGCCCGGCTCGCCTCCGAATGGGGGTACGACGGGCTTGAGATCGCCTGCTGGGGCGATCACTTGGATCCCTGGCGTTGGGATGACGACGAGTATGTGCAGGGCAAACTCGACCTGCTCGAGAAGTACAACCTCAAGGTCTGGGCTATCTCTAACCACCTCAAGGGTCAGGCAGTGTGCGACGACCCGATTGACCACCGCCACCAGGACATCGTGGGTGCCACGGTCTGGGGCGATGGCGATGCTGAGGGAGTGCGTCAGCGCGCAGCAGAAGAGATGAAGCACACGGCTCGCCTGGCTGCCAAGCTTGGGGTCAAGGTCGTGGTCGGTTTCACCGGGTCCGCAATCTGGAAGTACGTAGCCATGTTCCCGCCCGTCTCTCAGGAGGCAATCGACGCTGGCTACCAGGACTTTGCTGATCGCTGGAACCCCATCCTGGATGTCTACGACGAGGTGGGGGTCAAGTTCGCTCACGAAGTTCACCCGAGCGAGATCGCCTACGACTATTGGACCACCGTGCGCACCCTTGAGGCGATCGGTCACCGCGAGGCCTTTGGCCTCAATTGGGACCCGAGCCACATGGTGTGGCAGGACATCGATCCCGTGGGCTTCTTGCTGGACTTCAAGGACCGCATCTATCACGTGGACTGCAAGGACACCCGAAAGCGCATGAACAACGGTCGCAACGGGCGTCTTGGATCGCACCTCGCGTGGGCCGATGCTCGCCGCGGCTGGGACTTCATCTCGACGGGTCACGGCGACGTGCCGTGGGAAGACGCCTTCCGCATGCTGAATCACATCGGCTATGAAGGTCCTATTTCTATTGAGTGGGAAGACGCTGGCATGGACCGCCTGGTAGGCGCTCCAGAGGGGCTCGAGTTTGCTCGTCGCCTGGCGTTCGACGCACCAGAGGGCGCCTTCGACGCTGCCTTCTCTTCCAAGGAATGACCTAGACGATCAGATACGCCCGTTCCGCCTTTTGGCGGGGCGGGCTCTCTCATGCCCGATGCCGTTAATATGGTGCATAAGTTGAGGTATCTGTGAGGGGGCAGGCAATGAGCAAGAAGTGCTTGATCGTACGAGGCGGCTGGGAGGGTCACGACCCTATAGGCGCCACGAATGTTTTCATTCCCACGCTTGAATCCGCGGGCTTCGATCTAGACATCGAGGACACCCCCGAGGTCTATGCCGACGCCTCGGCGATGAGCGGCTATGACCTAGTGGTGCAGTGTCTGTCCATGGTGAGCGCGACTGTCGACGAGGTTGAGGGCCTTCGTAACGCAGTGGCCGATGGCACGGGGCTGGCGGGCTGGCACGGGGGGATTGTCGACTCGTTCAGGGCGTCCACTGATTATCTTCAGCTCATGGGCGCTCAATTCGCCGCGCATCCCCAGGAAGCCGTGAATCGAGGACGTCTCGACGTAGAGCCCTATCGCGAGTACACCGTGCGCATCACGCCGGCCGGTAGCGAGCATCCCGTGACGCAGGACATGCGGGACTTTGACATTTGCACGGAGCAGTATTGGGTGCTGACGGACGGCTTGAACGAGGTGCTAGCCGACTGTTCCTTGGTTCCCGGTCCTGGCGACGAGTGGCACGAACCGGTGACAATGCCCGTCGCGTGGACACGCAGGTGGGGCAATGGTCGGATCTTCGCGACGTCGCTCGGCCACACGGTAGAAACGCTCACGGATCCCAGGGTGCGGCCGCTCGTTGAGCGCGGTCTCTTGTGGGCCGCGCGGTAGGCGTGACGGCGTTGAGCTAGGCGTCTTCGCGGACGAGGGCCTCGACCGATTCGACGGCGAGTACCTGCTGGATCGCCATTGCCGACGCGCCCGACACCGCCGCGTCCTGAGCGCCTCGGGAGCGAACAATCTGCAGGTTGCCCGCGGCCAATGGCGTGGCACGCGTGTAGATGACCTCCCTGGCGCCCGCGAGCAAATGTTCCCCGGCGTTGGCGATGGGGCCGCCTAGGGCAATGACTGCGGGATTGATGAGGCTGACGCAAGTGGTCAGCACCCGCCCGATGATCCGGCCGGCCTCGCGCACTTCCCGTACGGCGTCGACATCTCCACTGCGCACGGCGGCGACGATGTCCGCCGTATCGTGGATGTCAGCGCCTCCGGCCCGCAGCCTGGCCGCGATGGCGGGGCCAGCCGCGACGGCCTCGAGGCACCCGCGTGAGCCGCACCGACACTGCAAGTCTTCCGCCTCCGGCACCCAAATGTGGCCGATGTCGCCCGCGAGGCCCTGCACGCCGCGATGGATGCTGCCACCGATGATGACTCCTGCGCCGACGCCAGTGGCCACCTTGACAAAGATCAGGTCGGCCACGTGAGGCCAATAGTCGTTGTGCTCGCCGAGCGCCATGACATTCACGTCGTTGTCGACATAGGTGGGCACGCCGAACGCGTCGCTGAGAACGCCAGGCACGTCGAAACGAGCCCAACCCGGCATGATCGGTGGATCCACGGGGCGCCCAGTGGTGTGCTCGACTGGTCCAGGTAGTCCCACGCCCACCGCCCGCAATGTCAGGCGGTCGCGATGCGGCTTAAGTAGGCGCTTCCCATTCTTGATCACCCAGCCCAGAATGATGTCTGGACCCTCCGCGACAGCGATCTCCTCGTAGACGTCGGCGATAGTGGTGCCATGGAGGTCCTTGAGGGCCAGGTGCACGTGGGTGGCGCCAATGTCTACGCCCAGCACGGCATGCCGAGTTCCATCGAAAGCGAACTGGCGCGAGGGCCGGCCGCCGGTGGAGGCGGCATCGGCGACTGGGGCGATGAGGCGGACACGAAGCAGTGCATCGACTCTGGAGGCCACGGTGGACCTCGCCAGACCTGTAAGGGTGGCCAGCTCGGAACGCGTGCGCGGCTTGCCGTCGCGCAGAATCTGAAAGATCTCCGATTGTGCGGCGCCGGTGAGGGCTTCTTGGCCGCGGGCGTCAATCATCCCTCGATACTATCGTTCAGGGTGCTCGATTGAGTGCAAAACCGACACTGGTTGTCAACTTTTGCCTGGCCAGCGTCAAAAGTATAAAGCCGGAGCAGCGGTGCTATTCAGTCGGACCTGGGTCGGTCGAGCCGTGCTGGCGCGTCAGCCGACGCCACCGGCGATTGGCCTTTGGCGCCGTAGGTGGCGGGAGTTCCGAGGACCGACGGTTACGCCGGAGCCGCAATTCGTACGCGCGACGGCGTGGCTGGGGGATGGTGAGGTGGAACAGGCGCCCCGACACCCGCATCGCGACAGTGACAAGGACCGCGAGCACCACGGCCAGAAAAGGGCGGTCGAGCGAGTAGGCAATCGCATAGACGAGCGCGCCGGTAAACCCCGCGATGGCGTTCGGGGGACCCACGTACATGATTGAGGAGGGCCGGCCCTGCAGCACGTCGGCCAGAATGAGTCCGCCAATGGAGGCACACGCGCCGATCAAGACCGACGGAAGCAATTGCAATCCGGCTAGCAGTGCCGCGTTCGCGCCGACGCACGCAAAAAGTCCAATCGCGAGCGAATCCAAGACCCAGAGTGCACGTTCCACCCGACGCAGGTACACCAGCGAGACCGCCGCGATGAAGGTGGCGATGCCCGCCGCGAGCAGGTAGGAAGGATCGCGGAAGGCAGCCGGCGGCAGGTTTCCCAGCAGAATGTCACGCACCAGCCCGCCGCCAAAGCCCATGACGGCGGCGAGCGTGAACATGCCGACGAGGTCGACGTGGTCCTCTTCTCCAGCTCGGAGCGTTCCCACCAGCGCGCCCACAAAGACGGCGGCGAGGTTGATCGCGAGGGGGATCTCGAGCAGCGAGTAGTCGGTTGTCACGCCCTCAGCCTAGGGCGGGGCAGAGGTGACGAGGAAAACCCGGAGGCACTCGACGGGCACCGGTGGTCTTCAACTCAAGGCCGCTCGGTGTCCCACCGCACGCACACTCCACCGGGAAACGGCCCACGTTTGCGCCTTGACGGGGCCATCTGGTTTGATGGCTGTATGACCGTTATCACGAACCACACACCTGCAATGCGCCCGATGGGCGATGCGGCGGTTCGTGCTTGCATGTGTTGTCGCTGACCTAGTCGCACCACGCACCACGCCTCATGCCCCCCGGTGACACCGGCGCGGCTATCGCTTGCCCGGCTGACGGCCGATGTTCGCCCGTCGCCTATTTAGGTTGGCTCCTCCGAGCCGACACCTCATCGCACGCCAAAAAAGAAGGACCACCATGAAAACGTCACGCGTCAGCCCCATGCGACAGGGACTCCCCGTCGCACTCGCCCTTACCCTTGCGACCATCCTCACGGCGTGCTCCGGGGGCGCTGCACCTGACCCGACTTCCACGTCAACCGCATCAGCCACGTCGACCGACGACGCGTCGCTCAGTGCGGTGGAGCAGGCCGGAGTGCTTGTGATCGGGACGGAAGGAACCTACCGACCGTTTTCTTACCACGTGGATGGGAGCGGCGACCTCACCGGCTACGACGTCGAGGTTGCTCGAGCGGTAGCCGATCAGTTGGGCCTCGAGGCACAGTTTCAGGAAACGCAATGGGACGCTATTTTCGCGGGGCTGGACGCCGGCCGTTTCGACATGATCGCTAACCAAGTCTCCATTACTCCCGAACGAGAAGTCGCGTACACGTTCTCGGACCCCTACACCTACTCCGTCGGCGTGATCGTGGTTCCAAGCTCCGACAGCTCAATCACTTCTTTCGCTGACCTGTCCGGAAAGAAGACCGCGCAGTCGCTGACGAGCAACTGGCGCACATTGGCCCAGGACAGCGGCGCTTTGATCGAGCCCGTCGAGGGTTGGGCGCAGGCTGTTGCCCTCGTGAAACAGGGTCGTGTCGCTGCCACCGTCAACGACGAGCTCACGTTCCTTGACTACCAAAAGGTGACTGGCGACACTGGCGTCAAAGTGGCCGCGACAACTGAAGACGTTTCGCGGACCGCGTTTGCCTTCCGCAGTGGCAACGTCGCCCTCGCCGCCGCTGTCGACACGGCCCTGGCCGCGCTTACCGAAGATGGCACGCTCGCGAAGATCTCCGAGGAGTACTTCGGGGAAGATGTTTCGCAGTGAGTCGCGAGGTAGCGAGGGATCATGTCGCCAGATAACTGGGACCTGGCGCTCTCCTCACTGTGGCCGATCGTCTCAGGTGCTCTTCTAGGTACTATCCCGCTCGCCCTGTTTTCTTTTGCGGCTGGGATGCCCATCGCGATCGCCGTTGCGCTCATGCGTCTTTCCCGTCGGAAGGTTCTTTCTCGCATCGGCGCGGTCTTCGTCTCGGTCGTCCGGGGAACTCCACTGCTGGTACAGCTCTTCGTGGTCTTCTACGGACTCCCTTCGTTGGGGATCCTCATCGACCCGTGGCCTAGCGCTGTCATCGCGTTCTCGCTGAATGTGGGCGGCTACGGTGCCGAAGTCGTTCGGGCGGCGATTATTTCAGTTCCCCGCGGGCAGTGGGAGGCCGCGTACGTGATCGGGATGTCGCATAGCAGAACTCTGACGCGAATCATCCTGCCGCAGGCGGCACGAGTTTCGATTCCGCCGCTGTCGAATACCTTCATTAGTCTGGTCAAGGACACGTCGCTCG
>Ga0307486_1000285_pt1 | contig 49836 bp, 56 predicted proteins | sample CBIW02metaG_FD_203663 | JGI IMG/M metagenome (GOLD analysis project Ga0307486, IMG submission 203663) | Sea-ice brine microbial communities from Beaufort Sea near Barrow, Alaska, United States - CBIW 0.2 | ecosystem: Environmental > Aquatic > Marine > Coastal | place: USA: Alaska | collected... | reverse complement strand
TCTACTGGGCCAATCCTGGTATCTGGACCCGATCCTATTGCTTGATCTCGGTCGGCGGTGCGCCGCTCTGTGTGCTTAAGCAGTACATCCAGAACCAGTCACGACCTGGTTGAGTAAGATTCGAAGGAGTAGCGCTTTCACCCCCACCCAAGCTTCGCTCTGGATGGGGTACTTCGCGCAGATTGATAGATACCGCAGCGCCGATTTCCGCATGCTTTCTGTGGAGAAAAAAACAGAAGTTAGGTATTATTCAAGGATTGGCGACAGTCAATAACTGAACGCGACAATTCAAGCAAGGTTCTTATTATAAACTGCGCACAGGAAAAGTCAAGCAGTAATGAGCTTAATCAATGAATTTTGAGGACGAAGGTGTCCCCCTGGACCGTTGCCGACGACGTCGGCCCAATGATAGTGATGTCTTTGTTTTATTAATTAACGTTATGATATGGGAGAATGATCAGATAAAATATAACAAATACTCATATTATTTCGATCTCAATAATAATCTCGATGCTCTTTAGGTGTAGTGAGCGGAGGGACTGGTCGATGCAAATCATATTAACGGAGCCTGATCAATGTCATCTCTTTCACAAGCAAAGCGCTTCGTGGTAGCCGGAACGATTCTTCTGTCTTGCGCCAGCGCTGCTGCAAATCCATTCTCAGTTGGGGTTGATCGCCAGAAAATAGGTTCGCAGCAGGAGATGAATATACTGCGCAAAGAACTTCAGGCGATTAAGGGTGACATCAGCTCGTTAAAAAAACAGGAACGCGCTCGATCTGACAATTCAGACCTTATCCCGATTCGCAGGGGCATTAGAGATACGCTAAATGGTGAGGGTGACACGCCTCCTGAGGCACCCTCTGTGGCCAACATATTTTATTTTGATCCGCTAAACCCAACCGCTATTTCCGATGAAATGATTCCTTCCGGCTACGTTCCTTTCATGGAAGTTAACGGCAGATACTTGCTTAAGAGCATCTCGCAGAGTGCTGGCTTTCAGTACTTGACGGTTTCCCAAAAGGCTTATTATGAAAGACTTATGCCAATTAATGGTGAGATCGAATCGCCGGGCGATACTGATGAAGCAAAGATCGTCGGAGAGGAAAAATAACATGATGAAAAATAAGTTAATGCATTGTCTGACCCTCTCTTTTGTCGCAGTTGTCAGTGGCTGCGCTTCTTTCCCAGAAAACTACGAGCGTCCTGATCTTGATTCTTCAACCCAAGAAGTGATCAGTGGGTGGAACGGTACGCAGGCAATTACGCTTCGGCCGAACCGGTACTCCATCGATATTTCAACGCCAGATGCGGTTCCCGACAGTATTCGAGCAACGCCAATCGACATTAAAACCCCGGGCGTCATTACACCAAAAGATTTAGTCTTTATTTTTGACGCAGTGGGCGTCCAGACCGTCATTGCCTCCGACGATTTTGAGAGCAACTCTTTTTACTTGCCAAGCTATAAAGGCGACATAGGAGGTCTAATCGATCTGATTTCAGAAGTCTCGAACAGCAGCTTCCGATGGGCTGGTGGGGCGATGATCATGGATCAGACGCGGACTTATATGGTCAGAATTGCCCAGCAAAAGGACTTGACGGAAGTGATATCTTCCTCCATTACAACTCTGGGCGCTGAGAATGTTTTTGCCTCGAAAGAGTCAGGAAGCATTACTTATTCTTCTTCAACGAGAAACCAAAAGCATATTTCGAACTATCTGGATCGGTTGTCGGTTAACACGGCCCTCATTCAGCTCCAGTTGGCGGTTATTAACGTTCGACTTAACGATGAAAGAAACACGGGTTTTGACTGGTCTTCCTTCAGCTTGAAGGTCGGAGACGCCGGCCTTCTTGAAGAGGGTTTCGGGGCGATCGGAAACCTGACAAGTCTGGGCGGTGGTGGCGCCGGCATTAAATTGAATAAAAGCAATTTAAGCTTGGCGGCGGCTCTGAACCTGCTATCAACTTACGGTGAGTCCCGTACAGCCCAGAACCTGACGCTACAAACCCTGTCGGGTGTTCCTGTGAGCCTGGAGTCCGGCGATGAGATCCCATATGTTTCAGACGTTCCTGTATCGGTCAATGAAAACAGCACCACAAGCGGCATTGAGACAGAGATCATTAAGACGGGCTTTAAAGTTGAAGTCGAAGCTCTTTATGACAACGACGAGTCATTGGTGACGGTTTCTATGGACCTTAACCTGACGAGCCTTATCGGATTTAGAGAGCTTTCAGCAGGTAACCAGCTCGGATCAATTACCCAGCCCGAGGTTCAAAAGCAAACCCTGAAAAGCATTATTAAACTGGGCGCGGGAGAAACCGCTCTACTTGGTGGACTGATCATCGAGACGTTCTCGGATAACCGACGAAACCTGGCCATGCTGGAATCACTCCCAACGGGATCTCAGAGCATTGATAACACGCAAACGGCCGTATTTATAATGCTGAGACCAACCGTCACTGTCTTTGGGAATAAATAATGAACCGCAAGATATTTCAGATTGACTGTCATAAGATCGTCATTGGGACAGCGCCGGGCACCGAAAAAGATGCACGGGCATTTGTCGAGGCACAAATCGACAGATACTTTGATTTGCCAAAACGCTGCTCGTATCGCGTCAAGAAATTCCCGGGTTACGGATTTCATTTTGAGATTCAGCAAGAGTCCATTTCTGGCAGTATTTTGGACAGGATTCTTGATGAGCTTCGAGATGAAGAAGAGGAAAAAGACAAAGAAGGCACAGAATTGCTGATTCTGGATGCCAGTGGCCATCAGTACAGAATCTTCAAGCGTGTCGATGGCTCTCTGAGAACCTTCTTTCTGGATGACTCTGAGAACCGTCGACAGGAAATTGAGTACGGTGCAGTTTTAATAGAGGGGTCTCAGGGCAAGTTTAGGGATTACTATTCAACACTCACCTCAGCCATGGTGGTGTTTGCCATCTGTTTCGGGCTTTCCTTTATCCCCGTTCTAGCAGGGCTTTCTGTTGTCGCGACGAAATCATCGATCGAAAACGGATATCAGGAATCGGTTAAGCACGGGCCTCTGTCCTTTGTGTTCGATTCAGGCTCTTTTACCGATGACGTTAATGTTCCGTCTCCGAGGAACATGCCAGTAATAGAGGGGTGGAGAGCTGTTGCTGAGCACGAGTTGAGTGGAGAAGGACAGATCAACAAACTGGTTTATGACGGCAATAGATGGATCGTTGAAACAAGTCAAGAAACCATGGCGTCAGAGGACTTGAAGACTCTGCCAGGAGAGATGATGCCAGGAGAGATGATGCCAGGAGAGATGATGCCAGGAGAGATGATGCCAGGAGAGATGATGCCAGGAGAGATGATGCCAGGAGAGATGATGCCAGGAGAGATGATGCCAGGAGAGATGATGCCATGATGAGTTTTTCTCGAAAAAAGTCTATTAACAAAACGCTTATTGCGTTTTTTGTCGCGGGTTCTTTTGTAAACATCACGTTGGCGGCGATGATGATGCATGACGTAGGCTCGTTCTCTCCTGACATTAATAATGCTTTGGATGTCCGCTTGTCGTCGGAGTGTAAAAGAAGTCTATTGTCGACAGGTCACGAGATTATTCCTTCTGAAGGAAGAGACATAGCGGCTATTTCATTGAATGCAATAAGTGCTCCGGAGCTGTCGATCGGCGCTGTAAGCCTTGCGATTCAGAGCTGTTATGGCTACGAAATCCAGGAGTTCTGTATGGGTGAAGGGTGCAGCGAAGGTGAGCTCACGGTTAAGCTGAGGGCGTTATTCTAATGTTGGACAAGATAGCAATAACCAAAGAGGAAGACTTCAGTAAACTGAAGATTGGCGAGTACCTGGTAAGAACAGGGAAGATATCCAGGAAGGTTGTCCATACTGCCCTGGAGCAGCAATCGGTTTCGGGGGAGCCCATCGGGGACATCCTTGTTCGAAACGGGTTCATTACCCAGAAAGATAAGATCGACGCCCTTCGTATCATTAATATTGACCAATTGGCGGATGAATCGACGCTGGTGACCCGATGCCCTCCTCAGGCGCTCATCGACACCCAATGTATCATATTCATTGAGTATGACAGAGAGCTCTATCTTGCCTCGACACAGAGCAAGGAAGACGTTGAGGAGCGTCTTAGGCCTTACTACCCAGGTTTTGAATTCAAGTGGAACCCGGTGGACATTGAGCGCCTTGAAGACTATCTCAGCAAGATAAAAATGCTGATGAAAGACTCAGATAATCGGGTTGAGTGGCTTATCCATAAAGGCTTAGGCCAAGGCGCGTCTGATCTTCATATCGAACCCAGAAGTATGTCTTATAGCGTGTTTTTTCGCGTTGACGGGCAAATGGCGCACTTTTATGAAGGCGACCTTGACGAGTTCCAGAGATTGCTTTCTCAGGTTAAAGAACGCTCTAACCTGGATACAGCCGAGCGTCGGGTGCCTCAGGATGGCGGCTTCCAAATTGAATATCAGAGCCGGATGGTTGATCTTCGGGTTGCGACGTCTCCGACCATTGATGGTGAGAAAATTGTTATCCGACTGTTGGATCCGGAAAACACAGAAATAAACATTAATAATATCGGTATTACTCGACTGGATCAGTGGGTAAAAGGGACGAAAGAGCCTCTCGGAATCTGCCTGATTTGCGGGCCAACCGGCAGCGGTAAAACAACCACGCTGAACGCAACCATAAGAAATATGGATCGATTTACCAAAAGCATCTATACCATTGAGGATCCGGTCGAATACCGTATCCCTTATGTGTCTCAGGTTAACGTTAATCATCTTGTAGGCCTTGATTTTGCGAGGGGCTTAAAAGCACTTCTTCGTATGGATCCAGACATTATTACAGTGGGTGAAATTCGAGATCTTGAAACCGCTAATATTGCCATTAAGGCGGCCGAAACAGGCCACCTGGTGCTTGGAACGCTGCACACCGGTAGTATTACGGGTGCGCTTGAACGGTTGAGGGACATCGGTGTTAACCCTGGCGATATTCGAAACCTTCTAAAGTCGGTCATGGTCCAGAGACTGGTGCGCAAAGTATGCAGCGCCTGTGAGGGTGAGGGGTGTGATTCTTGCTTTCAAAGCGGTCATAGGGGGCGATCTCTTATCTCCGAAGTGAACTTTTTCAAGGATGGAGACGCTGTAATGCTGGCTAATGATGGCGAAGTTAGCTGGCCAACGTTGACCGATGATTTACTACTTAAATACAAGCAGGGAATAACGTCCAGAGAGGAAGTGCTCTCTCAGGGCGCAGCAGCAGTACTTGCACTAGAAGAGTGGGAGGCAGAAAATGGCAAAGACGTTTAATGCAAGAATCGCCTCCACCAGTGGCATCACAACGGTCAAGATAATGGCCGCAAGCCTGGAAGACGCAAAGCAGATGGCGGAAAGGCAGGGCCGCGTACTGTCTGTAAAGAAAAGCAAAATGCCTTCCTTTTCCAGACCCATGTCAAGGGCGGATCGGATCACTCTGCTCAGGCGCCTATCTATGATGGTGAAGTCAAAGGTGAGCCTGACCAATGCTTTGAAAATCATAAGCGAGTCCTTTCAGGGAACAATAAAAAGAGCCTCTCTGGAGATTAGGGATAAGATTATTAACGGAGATGACCTCGTTAAGGCAATGGAGTCAATGCCTGCGGATTTTCCTCCAACGACGGTCTCACTCGTCAAATCAGGCATGCACGGTGGTGAGCTCTATCAAGCGCTCAATGATGCATCAGCGTTTGAATACGAGATGCATCAGATTGGGAAAGGCGCAAAAAGCGGCATGATGTCGGCTGCTTTTGAGTTTTTGATGGCCGCGGCGTTGATCCTTGTCACGGCTTATTGGGTTGGGCCATGGGTTATTAACTCACAAATGATGAAGATGGCCGGAGACGCTGTCGATATTGAATGGGCCTTCATTCTTGCGGATGTTCTCGCTGCGTTGATCGTGATGATTCTGGTCTCCGTTACCTCACTGATTTTGATCGCTTATGTTTTTAAGCCCTTTGCTCCGGATCTTTCGGATAAAATTGTTTTGAAAATACCGATCTTCCGAGATCTGGTGCTGTCGAAAACCTATTACAGCGTTTTCTATGGTCTATCACTGCTGATTTCATCGGGCGTCAGGATAGGGGAGTCCCTTCAGCTGTCGGCGTTAAGTGCGCCGGCGGGAGCCGTACTGACGGACATTGAAAATGCGATAAAAGCATTGGACGAGGGGAAGGTGTGGGCGAATGAAATGGTTAACCTGCATCCTACGGATAGAGCGTGCTTAGCGACATCCCAAGACAGGATGGAAATTGCAGAGGCGTTTAAGTCCGTTGCAGTGGCACATCGAACGAACTACGCTACCCGTATTGAGCAAGTAGTGCCGGTGCTCAGTATTGTTTCCAATTTATTTATGGCAATGGCAGGATTCCTGGTTTTTGCCATGATGATGTTGCCAAACCTTCAGCTAGTAAAAGGAATTCTTTGATGAAGAAAATCGCAATAAATACAGCCAGCATGACGGTTGCGATCGTCCTTATGGGTGCGGGAAGTGTTTTCGCCAGCCCATTTTTTATTGATAAACCGCGCACTCAGTTCCCTGAGTTTGTGATGCCTCAGAATATCATGATGACAGCGGATGAGGCCGCGCTGATCGATACGGACCCTAGAAGTCGGCAAGCGCTGGCGAAACTGGTTAAGCAGTACCAAGGAATGGAATGGAAAGACGCCCGGAGTGGGATGAGGATGCACATATCACACGACGTGGGCGAGTACGCACTTAAAGAGGCTCAAAAAGAGGCTGTCGAGAGTTATGCCAGTGAGTTGGTCGACAATGCTGAAGTCGTCGTTATGGGCTTTGCAGATGGCTCTGGTGAGTCCAGCGCAAACGTGCGTATATCAAAAGAAAGGGCCAATGTCGTTGCTACGAAACTTCAGTCTCTACGGCCAGACGTTACGGTCACATCGTTGTCATCGATTCTTTGGCCAGGCGACCCGGAAAATGCCCGGCGAACAGAGATGGTTGAGGTAAGGTCGTCGAAGAGGCGCTGATGCTTTTTTGTAGTCAGGTACTGACGTTAGCGAAATCCTCGAAAAGCCCCTTCCAAATGCCCAAAGCTGAGCGATAGATACCCCCATCATTTGGTGGGGGTAATCCTCCCCCTGCCTAACGGCAGGGGTATCCCGCGAAAAACACGATGATGTTGGTTTTTGAAGCTCTTTGACACCATCCTCGCTGAGTAGTGGCCACTAGTATAGTAGCGATAAAAAAGGGTCGGTGGAAAAATCCACCGACCATTTTTTAAACTAAGTTTGCTCAAGGTGAATCAGAGCAGCAGTAGTACTTCTTTTTTTCCAGTCCTACAGGAATACTGTCACAGGCTGGAACAGCGCCATCGTAGCCGGCCTCGGAGTTTATTGCTGCACAGGCACCACCCTCAATCGATGTTGAAAGTCCGCCCGCCCTGGTGGTCCAGGTGATACCACTGCCGCGGTAATAACGATCGGAGTCTAGGATTGGGTCTAAAACCAGAGCGCCGTCGACCACCTCAAGCATGCCCTTATCGAACCTGTACATATTGATGGCATTAACAAGCTGCTCACCTTCGTTGATAGCCTTTCGAGCGACAGCCCTTTCCGAGCTTCCGGAAAAAACGTCCCCCGAAAAGTAGGCCACCATACCAGTAATGATGCCAGCAAGGATGATGGTAATAACAAGCGGGATAAGTCCAAACATGATTTATTTCCTTTTATTTAATATTTAATTTTATGGTATTACTTGCTGATCCACTTGGTGGCAAAGATCGTGCTGCCGACGAAGGACTCAAGATCCGCCGTGTTGAAACCGGATGTCGGAGCACAACTGCCTCCCACCCGAAGTACGCTGGTGTTGCTACTGCTGATGATGCCTCTTAATGCCGTCACCGAAACGTCGTTGTAAGGCCCTTGGGCGCATACGTAAATGCCATAAGGAACACTGGCATCAGAACTGTTTGTGCCCAAGCTCCAGCTAAAGTTTTCTGAGAGCGATGGGATAAAGAGATAATTTGGCATTAACTCTGCTTCCCAGACCCCGGGCGTCGTATCCACGCCGCCATTATCGTCGACCAGTCGATCCCATGTGCACAAAGGATCATTCGTTCCCAATGTGCTGCCTGGCGGGCAATCTTCTTGCCATATGTAGGTCATATTTCCGACCTTATAAAGTTCATGAGCAGTTTCGAACTTCAAAAATCCAGACACCATTTCAGCCCTCAGTTTCGTGCCGAGGGGAATTGAAATTGGCATAATGCTCATTGTTGTCAAAGCGATTATGCTGGACAGCGTAATCGCCATAACCAGCGGTATCAGTGAAAACATCCAGCAACTCCTTTTAGGCTATGCGCTTGTTAACAGAATGGCGATTGAGAGATAAAACCAAACCGTGTAGATCTATACTTCTGATCGATTCAAGCATACTGCAACATTCTATTTTCATAATTATTGGTTTATGCACTGAGAAAAACCCTTCCTGGTTACTGCCTAAAAACAAAAATTCAAAAGACTAAAAATGACAGTGCTACGTTTTATTGGAAAGGGATTTTTTCACTACACGATCTAGAATTCGTTTGGAGGGACGGGTTATTGTAAGTCCAATATTAACAATCAAAAGAATACCTAAAATTATTGGAATAGAGGTGTCTTCCTTGTATAAAAATGTCCAAATAACAGAAAAGAAAAGCCCAATGCAAAAAAATACGTCGAGGGCGAATAAGGCTTTGTGTAATTTCTCAAGATTCAATGTCGTTCTCCTTAAATACGGTGGGCCGGATGGCCCACCGTGTTACACCGCTATTCACTGATTAGTTGTGGAAGAAGACATTGTCTGTAGTAGCAAGATAGCACCCGAACAACTGGTCGGTTGGCTCTGCGGTAGGCAGTGTATAAGCACCACTGGTGTCATCACCGGCCGCTTCCTGAACCTTCACGCAAATATCAGTTGTCAGGCTAACCGCACCGGCTGCTGCTTCCGTAAAGGAAACTTCGCCGTCAACATTAATGAGGTAGGCGTTGCTCGGCGTACTGCCCAGGTAAGACGGATCAGGGTCAGTCAGGGCCGCAATGTCAGCAGGCCATGTTGCTTTAGTCGCACGGAAAATCTGGGCCGCGCTGCGTACTTGGCTTCCTTCGTTGATGAATGTGTTAGCCTTTGCACGTACAGAACTGTCGGTAAAGATATCACCACCCAGATAGGCAACGGCTGCGGTAATCAGCCCCGCCAGGATGATGGTAATTACCATCGGGATCAATCCAAACATAATAGTATTCCTTCGCGATAGAAACGTTATGGGATCGGCTTATGCCTTTCCCGTTCAAGTAACCAACGATCAGCTGACCAGTTATTTGATTACCTAATATTGATAATATCATTAAAGATAAAACTAAATACAACGTTTGCATCGTCATTAAACCTGAACAATAAGGCTTCAGGATCTTTTTCCACCTGAAATATTAAGCTCTTTTATTTCAAGTTTAAAAAAAAATCAATATAAAATAAGGAATAAATGCAAAATAGAAGAGGCTTTTCTTGGAGATAAAAAAATCAAAAAAAATAAAGTTCATATTTTCTGCAAATAATTAATCATAGACACAAAATTGTGCCAAAATAACATTCCATGTATAAAATAATGATATGTGATAAGATTAAAAATTACAGATGGCAGTCCTGAGCTATAACGGCCGAGCCTTAAATCTAAAGGGAAATAAAACGATGACAGGCTCGTTAAGAGGAAGCTGGCACGCAGCAGTCGCTGGATTCTGTGCGCTAGCACTCCAAATAATCAGTTTTAAACTGATCAGTGTCTCCGGGATGGGGGATGCAATATCCGTGGCCATCAGCCTTACAGCTTTTGTGTCCATTTCTGGGATAGGCGCCTTGTATGGGGATTCGATGATTCATGGCAAGGCTCGAATCGCCGAGATGCTTCTAGGTGTCTATGCTGGGAGCCTGTTCCTTTTCGTCTGGTGGATTGGCGTAGGGTCGATAACAGCTCTCTGGTCAGGATACAGCTCGTGGGTGATCACCTTGATCATGATACTGGTTATCTCGCCGATGGCTTTTATATCTGGCATGCTGATTCCTGCGTATGAGTATAGAAATACGAAAGGATCCGGTAGCAACTTCATTCCGGTTTACATTATTTTCCACCTGGGCGGCGCCCTTGCCCTTATCATCCTTGAGGTTTACGCAAGTCGTACGCTTGGATGGGTTTGGGTCGGCGTCTTGCTGGGCGCCTCTGCCATGATAAACGGATTCGCCGTAAAGGACAGTGGAAGGGCGGTTCTTCAATTCCGTTCGTCATTCTCATGGGGCCGGAAATCGACAGTACTCTTCGCGATATCTATCGTAACTGGGTTTGCGGGAATGGCGTCGTACAAGGCGGTGGATTATCTGGTTGGCCCGAACATTAGGAATTACGCATTAATGACCTCGGCGATTTTCATAGGGCTTGGCATTTCTGGGCTGTGGGCAAAAAAGTCATCCATTGAATTTCGAAACATGATTGGCATTTCAGGTCTTGGGGTTATTTCATTGTGCGTTTTGTCTTTGATGCTCCCGGGGCTAATGACGAATGCAGCGAGCCTAAACCCCTCACCATGGCTGATCTACGGAGCGACCATCGGGGTTGTTGGGGTAATCGTTTATTCTCTGATTGGACTCTCCATTCCCGTGGCAGTTCGGTCGGGCATGCCGGGCTCGATGGCGCTACTGGTTGTTTCAATCGGCAATGCGGCCGGTTATTGGCTGTACGTCGCCCTTGGTTTTCTCAATATTGATGCGTACCTGATTCTCGCCAGCGGTTTGGTAATGATACTGGCGGCAAGAAACACGCCTATCTCCATTATTGGGATCCCTCTTCTATGCGTCTATTTATTGATGCCATCGGCATCAGTATCCTTGCATCACACCATTCTTTCTAGTGGTGCTATCGCTCTTGAAAAGGTTTTGAATCCTGAGGGGGAGCGTCGTTACAGTGTGGACTTCCCTGGTAGCTGGAACTCATGGGCATGGCCCGTCGACGTTTTAAGGATAAGCGGCCTTGAGAATGAGTATAATTCAGAAAATAGTCGAGAAAAGCTTATTATTGGCGGCATGCACAGCCTTACTCTCACGAATAAAAAACGCACTGTTTTTAGCGAATCGGCCTCAGCCCTTATTCCGGCGGCGTTCTCTAAAAGTTACCGCAATGCTTTGGTAATAGGCGCCGGTACCGGAGTCAGTGCCGGTGCGATCGCAAGGGTTTTTGAGCGCACGGATGTCGTAGATATAAGCCCTGACACGAATGCGATATTGACATATTTCAGTGAGTTTAATCAGCTTGATCGATACCCTGTTAACGTTGTTAATAAGGATGCATTATCTTATTTCCATCAGTCTGGACTGGATAAATATGACTTTATTTTCTCAACCGTCACGGGCGCCGGCTACGCATTTTCGTCCATGCTATATACCCAGGAGTTTTTTAGCATGGCACAAAGCGCCATGACTGATGACGGGGTCTTTAGTTTTTGGATGGACTATAGGATTGGAAGAGAAGGGGCCTCAAGTGTCCTCGCGGCGGTCGACGAGGTGTTTAGTCATCGTGAAGTGAGGCTGGTAAGGTCCAAGAGTTCGGTGCGCCCTTATGAGATGCCCTATATTGTGATCATCGCAAGTAACGCAAAATTGGAGTATAAAAATGATAAAAGCTCAGAAATAGCAGAAATTATTTCTATCATGGAAAGTGATTCTGACGATTCTGAAGTAAAGCTCAAGAGTATGAATGCTATAATGTCGTCCAGGATGGTTTATATTTGTGAGCAAGAAAATGCAACGCCGGCCTCGATGGCAAGACTCTCATTCGCCTACGACTACGACACCCAGTTACACGAAAACCAATACTTCTTTTTGCCTTTTCCATCTGAAGAAATAATCCAAAATACGTGCATTAACCAAAAAATAACCGAGATGAAAAATGACCAATAACTACCGACTGATTGTTACACTCTCAGCCCTGTCTGGTATTTGTGGGCTGTCTTACCAGGTTCTGTATTCCAGAATATTGTCCACGTATTTTGGCTCTATATCCTACGTGGCTGCTGCCATTATCGGTGGGTTTTTGCTGGGTATTGCCATTGGTCCACTGATTGCCAGGCGATTAACCCCCTATATTGCTCATGTTGAGGCGCTGGTTGGCATTGTCGGCGCGGCCGCGGCCGTATTTTTTATGATAATGGGGAGTGCACCACTAGCCTGGGTGGGTGGCATCGCGGGATCACCGCTGCTCATTGCCCTCAGTGCGGGCGTTATCATTTCAATCCCGGCACTGTTGATTGGTTTATCACTTCCATTGTTTGCCATTTACCTTCGATACGCACGCAGTGATTCCGAAGACTCGGACGGATTCAGAGTCAGTTATTTATTCTACAACTTGGGCGCAGGCGTCTGCGTATTGCTCGTTGAACTTTTGATGATCCATGCCCTCGGTATTTCAGCAACGATGCTCTGTATTGCTGCATTGAACCTGGTTGTTGCCGCTGTCCTATGGCGATTTTTAAAGTCGCCTGACGAGGCCTTTTTTGAGCAAGAGCGTGTGGGTCACGATCCACTGCCTGCGTCGATATTGATTCCTCTAGCCGTTTCTGGGGTCATCTCGGGGGTTTTTCAGATTCTTTATTTAAAGGTGTCGATGCACATATGGGGGCCGACGACCTTGACAGTGGCTTCGGTGATTACCTCGGCCTTCCTTGGAATTGCCTTGGGTTCCGCAATCTCAGGTAGGACCCGGGCACCGCTGTCGACTGTGCTATTGCTGTGCGGATTAACGATCGCAATGTTATTTTACTTGATGGGAGATATTATTGTTCTTTGGTCCTATGTCGCGCAGTGGGCATCGGAACGTTATGGTTACGGCAATCTCTACCTGTTTCAGTGTGCGTTTGTTGTTGTTGTTGGTCTGCCTGTATTTACCTTGCTGGGATCGACGGAACCAGCGGCTCTGACGGGTCGGTCTGGGTCTGTCTTTGAGGGCGGGAAGGTATTGTCGATCAGTGCCTTTGCGAATGCGGCGGGTGTGTTTTTGATGATTTTTTGGATGCATGAGTCATTTAAGGACCACTTTATGATGATCGGAATGTCCGTTCTGTTTTTGATTATTGGAGCCTGGAAGTCACCAAACAAGGAAACGAGCAATGCGTAACATCAAAAAAGCACCACTAGGCATCGTGGCAATCTCTCTGCTCCTGTTGTGGGCGGGATTCAGTAACTGGCCATACACGCTTATCGGTACTGGATACACCTATCTTACGAGCCCTGAAAGCGTAGATCGAATCGTCAATTCAAACGACAGCATGAGCTGGTACCAGGACCAAAGCGGAAGTGCGGCTGTTTTTGAAAATGAGCACGGCAAGCTTATTGTTCACGATGGGTACCCGACTCTTTATTTTGATGATGACGGTATCGGAATCACCCAAGAGCAACTGATTGTGGCCACAAACATCTCACTGCTGACTCCGGATGAGCGTGACCGGGCTTTAATTATCGGTTATGGAACAGGCTCCAGCTCAGGGGTTGCAGCAGACCATTTCAACAGTCTAAGGATTTATGAGATAAGAGAGGCGATGGTTGATCTTTCAAAGGCGCAATTTGGAGAAGAGTCCCGGCATGTCTTCGATCGGGACAACGTTGAGATTATTAATCAAGATGGCATCATAGGCGTGGAAAGCTCAGACAGGGATTACAACGCCATCTTCGTCAATATTCCAAGTCCAGGTTTCAAGGGGGCCGAGAAAATCTGGTCAGTGGAGACGCTGAGAAGCCTTAAAGACAAACTGAGGCCGGGTGGAATCATTAACATGTGGATGCATCTGGGGCTTGGGGCCGAGTCCGCCAGCATTATGAGAAACACTATCGACAGGGTTTTTGATGAGTGCAGGACATTTGTCATTGGATCTGGATATTATTCGGTCAGCTGTGGTGAGAACATAAAAAGCCGAGACCTATTAGACATCAACGACTATCCAGAATTTCACTGGCATTTTTCAAAGATGAAAACAGATTTTGGCAAGCTGGCAAGGGCTGCCGAAATCCACGAGATAACAACGTCGTGGAGGACGTCAGGAGACGTAAATACTTACGACAAGCCGCTTCTTGGGGTCAAAGCGCATTACTGGCCATATCAAGATAACAGGGAAAAAATGAAGGCTTTTGCGGAGGTTTTTCCTCCGGTCAATAATGATCTTTTCTGTGATATGGCCGAATACCTGGGTGCCTATGATCATATGGACCTCTATTGTTCGCCGAGCAATTGAGGTTAGAAAAATAGGGCAAAAAAAGTGGGAGAGGTATTTCTCCCGCGTTGATTCGTGTCGACACTGCGCGGAAGGCCCCCTCCAAAAGCCGACTAAGAATAGCTCTGGGTCATACTTCTAACCGCAGCTAGAGGTTGATTTCAATATCCTGAGAAGCAAAGAACTCCTTCATCAGCGTGTATGTGTCAATGTAGAGAGGAACACTGCTACCACTTGTGTACTCTGAAATCTGGTTGTCCAGGGTACTGGCATCGGTCCTTCTATGGCGTTTCATGAAAAAAAGCGAATTGACACACATGTGCTTGTACTGAGCGATAACGATGTCATCCTCACAAAACGAGGCCAAGTGTTCCATACTTGTGAAGTTGTGAAGAGGTCCGCCATGTATATTGGCCATGGCCCCATCCGGACTGTACGTCTCCCGCTCTGCAAGAAGGCTGTGGTAAGCCTCGTGAAGTTTTTGTGCGGCTTCGTTACCAGAGGCCTTCTGGTCCTCATGGATGGAATCGTAATCAAATGAGATGAGGTGCCCCAGGCGGTTGCCTGGTGAGGTCTCCAGGGGTAGTTCTTCCGCCACACCGGGCTTTGCCTTAACCAAGGTCTTCCTGGTAACCAGGTGGCTCAGGGACGGGTCCTGTTTGAGGTACCGTCGGGCATGCGTTATTTCTTCGCGGTACCGTTTTTTCAGATACCCAAGAATGGTTGGCGTGTCAGTAAGTCCCTCAAGACCAAATCCGTGCAGGTTGATCAGGTAGTCAGAGGTCATAATTAGAAGACCACTGCCAGATGTATTCTGTGGCTGGGTGGCATACACAGAGCCTGAAATGCGGGCATCGGACATTAGCCTTGCCATTGTTCTGGCCCTGCCGCCTTCAGGGACATCCTGGGTCGGGTCGCCAAAAGTCAGGCCTGTCGTCGGGCAATCGTTTCCCATAAGGAACGACTCATCGGCAAGATTGTGAATCTTGTGGTGGTCTTCGTCGCGAAAATAAGCAAAGTTCGCCATGCCCATGAATCAGTTCCTTTGGAAGAATTTATGGGTGTAACTATATACCATGACGTAAATAAAGTCAATATTTTAGGTTTTTAGGTACTTGCGGAAAGCGGTTAAGCGACGTGTCGAACTTTGAGTTTCGTGCCATCACCTGATTCTAGAATATCGATCAGTCCAAGGGAGTGAAGGTTTCTGGCCGCTCTTTTTTCGCCAACAAAGCACTCCGTCCAAACACTTGAACGGCGTGATTGGTGCGTCACAGTGGCCAGCAGTGCGTTTTCCATGACAGAAAGAGGTCGTGCGGTTGGGTCGGGCATCACCGGCCACTCAGATGACGGCAAAGGTCGATATGAAGTTCCATGATGTCGTCAAAAGGAACGCTTTCACATTCAATATAGAACGCTTTTTGAAGATCTGACAGCAATGTCATTCTTTCAACACCGGTTTTTTCTGAGAAGATGCTGAAGTTAATGATGACAGACCCCTGTTGCGCCCAAAAGTCCTGAGGTGTTAGATCCTTATGGTCCGTGCTGACCAGGTGGTACTGTACGGCAAGAAGGATGGACGTCTCGCTTGTATCTTGAGGGGAAAAGTCAGAAAAATCATTGTGATCAATACAGTCTTGCCCTTTTACCATCATTGCCAAGATAGCTCTGGCCAAAACTTCGTAAAATCCATGAATGGATAAGCGCTTTCCCTGGCGAACGCCGAAATACCCCGGCGCCCGATATCCGATGTCATCCATGAGGTTCATGCAGGATGACCGAAACCACAGGGACTTGCTAAGTCGTGATTCGATTTCGTCAAAGGATAGTGTGTTTTTCGCTAACATTATGAGCGATTCTCTTTAGAGTCGTTTTAGTCCTTATTAAGTTACCACAGTTTTCAGCGCTCGTAAGCCCCTAGGCCGAAATCATTATTTTTAGGCATAGCCGGACGGGTAGAGGCTTAGGCCTCGGATCAGTCACTTTAACGTTAAGACAGGAAAAGAAAAAGCAAACAAAATAATTATTGACATAGAATAATACGGCGCTATAATGGTTCCACCAGGTCGCCAATGCCGACCACGAATAAGGAAGTCATAGTCAACTACCCCGCCCTTCAGGGCGGGGCTTGTAGAGAACATCCTGCAAGCCGGGTTGACCAGCCTAAGCCCGCCTTACACGGATGTTAAAAGGGGCTACGTTACACGGAGGTCGTTACGACCTACCCTGGGATGCTTCCTCAGTCCCAGGCACTAGAAGATCGGGATCACGCTGACGCAAGGTAAAACGTCGAAGGTTCTGATCGCCACGCAAGTGGGAGCCGCCGTGTGACATTGGCGAGGGGAGATGGGGCGAAAGACCCGCGTCACTAGGCCCTTACGGGCTGACAGCCGGGAAAGACCGGCACTTACATTAACGACTGATAGCACAGACAAAAGGAGAGCGAGAACAGGGTCGGCTAACGCCGACGCGCTATCCCTCCCCGACCTGAAGGACGGGGTTTCTCGCGAAATATCTGATGAAAATAACTCGTGCTATTACTGTTGGTTTTGCCTTCGCATCCATTGCTTTCCTTTCTGGCTGTGCTTCTCAAGGTGGGTTTGAGGGGACCATGAGTAAGGTGGGATCTTCCATTGGCAGCGCTGCCAGCAAAGTTGCCGGAGTTGCCAAGGACGTCGGTGGCCACCTTGTTCCGAGTGATTACATCAGTGGCTTTCCGGTCAGCGAAGAGGCTCTTGCAAGCCTACAGCCGGGCATGTCGGAAGCTGAGGTCGAGACCGTTATTGGAATGGCCCCGGACGTAAGCGCGTCGAATAAGGGGGATATCTGGAAGTATCCCTACGTAAAAATGGCGGCGTGGTCTGGTGAAAACGTCAATGAGACAACCATTGTCCGATTTGATAGCAGGGGTAAGCTTATAAAGGCCTATAAGGTACAAGGTGGCGGAGCTGCCGCAAGTGGTCATCCTTTACTGCAAGCCGCCGAGGAGCAGGGTCAGATTTAACGGCGGCAACTGAAGTGGCTGGAACTGTTCCAGCCACCAAATAATCCCCAGGCCACTACCCCCAGCTACAACAAGGGGGTTTTCGCCTGACGCAGCTTCTAATCAAGATTTTTTCTCTGGCGGATTCGTTCGGCCGGAGTATTTTTGCTATAAATCCCTGTTCCAATAACGCTCTGCCACGGTGACCTAACGAAAGGTTTGGCCGATAGGCTAGGCGTGTCAAAAGAATCCCCGCTATAGCGCTACACGGTTAGTGGTGGAAGTGTGAGACTGTCGTGCTATATTTGTGGAAATGGAGCCAGAAAGAATATTTACTTAAGGATTTGAAATGAAACCGGACAGACTCATCTGTATGGATCTTGAAATGTGTTGCTGGGACGACGGAAGGACCCCTAGGACCGGTGAAATTATTGAGATAGGCATCGCCGCCGTTGACCTTAAAAACAAAGTTATCACCGACAGGTCACAGTATTACGTCATTCCAGAAAAAGATGGGATTTCCGCCTTTTGCACTGAGCTCACGGGCATCACCAAAGGTCGGATAACCAAAGCCGGGCGACCTTTGGCTGACGTCGTTGAATCCATGCGGAAAAAATACGGGTGGCATGGAACCTATGGGGCGTGGGGTAGAGATCAGCATGTACTGAGAAAAGAGTGTGACGAAAAAGGTATAAGCATGCCTTTCTACGAGTTTCATAACCTTTCATCGATGTTCATGTTGATCAATGGTAGCAGCAAAAACAGAATGAGCATGAGGAAGGCAATGGCCATAAAAGGACTGGTCTTTGAAGGTGACCAGCACAGTGGTGCGGATGATGCGTACAACCTAGCAAGGCTTGCTCTGAAGTTTATTCGACCGGCGTGAGGAACTCGTTAAAAATTCGGCGTCAGTATGTGTTTCAACTTATAGAATGAGTAATAAAAAGGTAGATACAATAATCGTATCTTAAATACTATTCAGGAAAAACCAGTGAAAACCTATAACGAGACTCACCACATGCCTTCTGGTCTTATTCACAACGCCCGTGATGTTCGCTCTCAATGCGTAAGAGCTGGAGTAAAGCGCCTGGCCGCCATTATCTCCAATACCTGGAGTGCAAAGTATGCCCGGAAGATAGCAGCAGCTTAACGTTTTCCGGACGAAGTGAAACAACTTGCTATTGTTTCGCCATTTTTAGTCGATGGCGATTTTTTTTGCCTAAAATAAGCTAAATCAAGAAAAAACCTGCAATTCATGAAACCCATTTGCTAAAGTCATTATTAACCAAAAAATAAATAAAGAGGCCTTTTGGCCGTTTATTAATTTAAGAGCTGACATTAGCATGAGAAATATTAAGCATCTGGCATCCTCACCCGCCATTTTTTTGATGAGTGCGTTTCTGTTCGTCGTGTCCCCAATGGTCGGGGCCGTGACGATTAACGATGCACGGATATGGAGCTCTCCAGACAATACTCGCGTAGTGTTTGATACCACAGGAGAGGTTGAGCACATGGTTTTTACACTCGCTCAGCCAGACCGGGTGGTCGTTGATATACAAAACTCATCGCTAAAGCTGGACTGGTCAACACTGGACCTTGCCGGCAGCCCTATCCGCAAAATAAGGCACGCCAATAAGAAAGGCGGCGATCTGAGGCTCGTGTTCGACCTTTCCGAACCGTCATCGGTAAAAAGCTTTGTATTGGAACCAAACAATAAATATGGTCACCGCCTGGTTATAGACCTCACCAATAATTCCAAAAGCAGGAAAAAAGACAGCCGGCCGACCATGGTTAGCAAGTCTGGGGATCGGGATATCGTCATCGCAATCGATGCTGGGCACGGTGGGGAAGATCCTGGTGCGATTGGACCCTCTGGCGTAAGAGAGAAAGATATTGTGTTTACAATGGCACAGGAATTTAAAAAAGAAGTAGACAAAAACGAGGGATATCGAGGAGTCCTCATTCGCACAGGGGACTACTACATAGACCTGGTTAGCAGAACTCACCTGGCCCGAAGAAGTGGCGCCGACTTGATGGTTTCTATCCACGCTGACGCTTTTAATTCACCGCGGCCAAAAGGCGCCTCTGTGTTTGCTCTGTCACAAAGTGGCGCGACGAGCGAGACGGCCAAGTGGCTCGCGAACAAAGAAAACAGGTCGGACCTGATTGGGGGTGCTGGGCCGCTGTCGCTCAGCGATAAGAATGGGTCTCTGGCAGGCGTTCTTCTTGATTTATCCATGACCTCAAGCATCAATACAGGGATAGGTGTCGGAACCCTCGTTCTGGATGAGCTAAAGCTGGTCACAACACTTCATAAAAAAAGGGTAGAGCAGGCAGGGTTTGCCGTTCTTAAGTCTCCGGACATCCCCTCAATCCTGGTTGAGTCAGGTTTTATATCCAACCCAGGCGAAGAAAAAAAGCTGAGCAGCAAATATCATCAGAAGAAAATTGTGAAGGCGTTATTTAAAGGGATTAGCAACTACTTCAAAAACTCACCCCCACCAGGGACCCTGGTTGAAAGCAGGCTGAAGCGAGACGGTCAATTTGCGAATCTTCGTTAATTCGAAAAATACGATGAAGCTGGGGAAGGGGTTTGGAAATAATGTCATGTCGTCCGGTGGCGCCAATAAGACGGATTATTCCGCTTCGTGAAGTCAGCATCACGGAGCGGAAAACCGATTCAGCAGGACAGCTCGTCAATCGAGACCAAGCAGTTCTTGGTGAAATAATTCAGGCAGTCATTGACCTCGGGGTGCTTTTTTCTAATAACGTCCATCTTTTCTTCAAGATTGATTCGAACGTGATCAAACTCAACGTTACCAAATTTAAGCTCATCAAGTGTCTTGATGTAGGCACAAATCCAGTCTGCGCATTTGACGACCACGTGGTACTCAGGATCAACATTGTCCTGAATGATCAAATCCGCGTAGGCATACCGTAGGTCGCTAGGAAGGGTCGCAAGACATTCCTTTTCGGCCATTAACTCCAACTTCTTGTATTCCTTTGTATATTCTTTGTTGTGATATTTTATTATGTGATTTGCATCCTGGAGTCGAGTCTCAGAAACTTCATGAAACATCGCAATAGTCGCCGCTTTTTCGGGGCTTAAAGATCCGCCATAACGGGTGTTTTTGATGACGACCAACAAGTGCGCAACAACCGCTACCTGCTGACTGTGTTGGGCCACGTCTTCAGTTTTAACACAATGCATCAGACCCCAACGTTTTATCAGTGGCATGCGGAAAACCCAAGCGAGAAAAGCGCTCTGTTTCATAAAATTACCTTAATGTTTGTTGCTCGTTTTTAAGTTGTATTATCATACCATAATATAAAATAATAGCAAAAATTGAGAAGAAAAAAGATTTTGGCGATATTCCTTCTCAAGATTGACGGCATACTGCTTCTGCTACATTACTAGAATTGACAGGCAAAATTAATATCAACATCACCAGTTGACGACGACAGCAGATAAGTTCCTGAAAGAATATTCTGACAGAATGGCCCAGCGCCATCAGCTTTGACAGTGTACTCTCGATTATCCATAAAAAGACCCCACTCCATTGTTCCAATGTTTGAAATCGGAGAAAGATCCTGCAAGTTTGGATTATTTGATAGATCAAAATCTTTTACTGCAACAAGATTACTTAAAGCAGAAATATCTGAAAGATTTGGATTTGAATATATGTACCAGTCTTTAGCGCTTGTATTCGCCTCTAGTCCATCAAGCGATACAAGACCAAGATTACTGTGCATTATAAGATAGTCAATAACAGTTCCTGAAAATCCTGAAAAATCAGCAAAGCTGTTTCCATTAAGATATGCCCACCGAATAAAAGTGACATTATCAAACCCAGTTATCGAGGAAATATTATTATCTTGAAGTTCAACTGAAGTTAGTGTTGTACGAGGATATTCTCCATTTGGTAATTCAGTTAAACCTGTATTGGACCAATAAAGATCATCCCATAAAGGATTAGTTCCGCCTGCACCTTTTGGGAGCCCATTCGAGTCAGCAAATTCATCCCAGCTTACTATTGGGTTTGAGCCAGATATTGGAATTACAAACAGATAGCTAGCGGCGTTTGCATTAGACGAAAAAATTAAAAAAATCAAAAGCGTAATAAGAATTTTCATTTTTTTCATACCTTTTTGGTTCCATTTTCTTAATTATACACTATTTTACTATAAGCTATAATTTTCCGATTTAAAAAAATCTCAAAATTTCGTTCAGATTGTTGATTAATTTGCTGAGTGTAATGTCTGGGTGGCACCCCAGCATCAAAAGGCTTAGTGGTCGGCATTTGACTCCCTCAAAGAAGTAATGTTCTTTATTAAATATGCAGGCGGTCTTTTAATGCGGTTTTGTCGACTCGCCGGAGTATCAGGTCAATGTCGTCGATCGTAAGGGCTCGGGAAGAAGATAGCCCCTGGATATCCTCCGCCACCGGCGGCAAAGATAATATCTCGTTCAAGCCTGGAAACCGAAAGTGGACATCGCTCATCACAAACCAGCAAGGAGAGGGGCCCTGAAATATCCGCCAGTGTCGGTTCGACAGAGGGTGGTTTAGCAACTTTAGATTATAAATATACGAACGTGACTCTACGCATAAGCGTGATGCATGGAGGGCCTCAAGAGGGCTGTCGAAGAGAGGCGGGTAGACGGTGACGTCAAAACTTGCCGGACGCTTGGCGTGATCGACCCAAAGCTTCCATAAAAAGAAATAGGACATAAACAAAAGAACGCAGGCAGTGAAGGCGGAAAAGGTGAAGAATAAGCCAAGAGTAAACGTCGAGACGATCAGAAAAGTACAGGATAAAGTCAGGCACCGCTTAATGAAAATCACTGAAAAACTCCATTTTTAAAGTAGAATTCAAGAGCATCCTCTGTCGTTTGACCATCGATATCATTGCTGGCGACAATCTTAAGACGATCACCCTGTGCAACAATTCTGTCCGTAAGGTCCAGAGCACCAAAATACCGAAGAGCGTCGGCCCGGTCACTAAAGAGAATATCTGTAGCGGCCACCACAGACTCATAGTTTTCGCCAATGCCTTTAAACGAGCCAACCGGATGCCCGTTGATGACGTCCATTGTTATGCTGGCGGCAGTTTCAAAATAACGTTTTTCAAAATCTAGTTTCATCGACTCAACGTAGGCGGATCTGGCGTTCATAAAAGCTTCCGGCGCCAAGTAGTCTTTTGGGATGACATTGTTGTCAATGTATTCATCTGTCGAGACGACTGCAATTCTATCCGCTAATGTGTTGATGGTCGAACCTAGGCTATTCATGCTGTCCATCCGTGCATCCGCACTACCGAATTCCAAAGCGGCTTCTTGGATCTTCGAGTTCAAAGACAGTTTTGCATTTTGAACCGAAAGATAAAGGCCCGAGGCCTCGGACCCCCACCCGTTTTTATCACCGAGGTTGGCTTTGGCTTCAATAACGCGCTGCATGCCGGTTGCCAGGATAGACTGAGCCTCGGGTTCGGCCGTTGTGCCAATGAACTGACTCGGAACATTGATGTAAACACAGCGATCGTCCACTGACCGGTTGTCGATAATGGCATACCCCTTCTTATCAGGGCAGTCAGCTGGCGGAAGGGTCCGCTTAGAGTAGTCGATATACTGGAACCGGGAAAGGGGACTGCTTCCAGATAGCCCGGGCAAATCCTCACGACTGGCAAGATCGGACAGGGATGATTGGGCGTTTGTCAGGATGCTGTTGTAAGTCAGCTGGGCATCTTTAAGCGCTTGCTCATTGGTCAAAACAAGCTGCTCAGACGGCATAATGAGCGAATCGTAAGCCAATTGCTCCACGTTAAGCCTGGCCAGTTCCTCCGCATGAGTGGCCTTCTCGCGGCGAATGTCGCTAATAAGGCCATCATGAGTGGAAAGAGCATCGTTCAATCGCTGCTTGGCATTAAGGACGAGATTTTCTGACGCTTTCAGAACGTCAGCCTTTTCTGCCATCTGATAAGAAAGATCAAGATCTGAAATATCGACCCCTTGAGCGACTGATATCCAGACATCACGAGGGTAGTCGTCGATGGCCAGGGTGTCCATTGAAAGGAGACTGGCAGCCTTTCCCGCACCCACTTTCAATCCATAAACAGAACCGGATATTTTCTCTATGGCCGATTCTTCAAGAACATCCTGTGTATCAAAAATGCCGGATAATGGGTAGTCCGAACAGCCGGCGAGCGCGAGCAAGGGAAGCGCAAAAACAGCAGCTATCGAGTGTCTTTTCATTTTTCTGGAGTCTCTCTCTCTTGACGGGGTATTTTAAGCTGGCCTCATGGTGGACTTATTATAGGTTTTAAAATAAATTAAATCAATAAAAAGGCCGGTCAATGACCGGCCTTTTTATTTTCAAACTATACGTTATTGAAGAAAATCAAGTACATCTTCCTTCATTTTTTCTTGGCTGTCATCATCACCGCGCCGGGAAACGCTTCTCCTATCGATGCTGATTTTAAGAACGTCTGAAGTTTTAACATCATCAGCAAGTAGGTCGAAAGCCCCTAAAGATCGCAGTACTTTTTTACGGCGGCCATCATTAACCAGAAGGTCAGTAACCGAAACAATAAACTCATATCCAGACCCTATTCCATCAAAAGCGCCCTCAACGTTGCCATCAACAGTGGCCTTTTCGATGTCAGAGAGCTTTACAACGTAATCGGACTCGAACGCTTCAAGGACGGCGTCGGTGTAGGCGTCGCGAGACTGACTGAATTCTTCACCAGAATTCACAGAGTTAATGGCACGAAATACGTCTTTTCTGATATTTTTATCTGATGAAATGCGATCAATTTTCTTGTCTACTCTGCTAATTTTTATGGTAATTTGATCGATTTCCCAGGCTAGCTGGTTGGAGTTACCTTGAGCTGCCTTTAGCTCGTCATGCCTGCTAACGTAAAACGCCTTTTCTGCGTTCATTGCGTTAATTTCTTTTTGATTTTTGGCAAGAGCATCGTCATATTGAACCTTAAAAAGTTCAATGACGGAGTCTGTTGATGCCAAAATGGCACTTTTATCAACGCCAGGGTATTCCAATATCAAGACGGGTTTTTCAGCACCCTCGGCAACGTGTGCCCATACGAGATCTTTGAGCCCTAACATCGCAAACTTGTCATTGCCAAAAAGTTGAAAATTATCTTTAGCACCTTCCTTAAGGCCAAACACCGCACCACTGACGTCTTCAATGTTGGTCAGCTGACGAACTTCTCGGGTATCAATGACACCCGAGGATGGATAGTCCGAACAGCCGGACAGTACCGTAGCAAAAAAAACAAGACACAACGCCAGCGAGGAACGCTTCATAAATTATCCTTTTATTAAGAGGTCTGGCCTTTTTTAGACTCAAAAGGCCAGTTCAGAGGATAATTATAGTCCTAATATGTGGTAATGTCAACAATAATTAAATTAAATAACATTATTATACGATTTTGCTTCAGGTAGCTGTTGCCTGCATCTGATGAAATTCGAGATTAAGGAGTAGGGCATCGGCAATCACAGACCCATGGTCCTGATCATGAAGAATTCCCATGGAGATCTCAACGGCGGTTTCCGATCCACTAAGCGCTTCATCAGGTCGCAACATAGTGGAATCAACAGCATCAAGAAGACTGCGGATGCGAGATTCATTAGCCCGACTGGACGTGGATTGTTGATGGAGGAGCCCCTGGATACTCGCAAGGCTAGACTTGCGCCGGTCGACCTCTGCTTTGAAATAGTCGCTACTGGTGCCTTCATGACGGCGGGCGCGGCGACTAAATTGAAGGATTTCATGGGATATCTGTTTTTTACAAGAATCCAGTAATTCGCAAAGCTTACGAGATTCGTGTATCCCAATAATGGATAACGCCAAGCTGCAAAGAATAACAGGCTCGGCCTGACCGGAGAAGACGTTGTTTTTCATCATATTGCCACCAGAATTAGACGTTTAAATAAAGAATATCATAAGAAAAATGTAAAATAAAAGAACTTCTTTATGGATCAATTATCGTGGTATATTTGCTTTTAAATTAAGTCAAAATTTAGAAATCGGTATTATTTTATATTATGATACGATCAAGCCATCGTTAGGAAGACTGATAACAAATGAGAAAAACTGGAGTGGTAGCGGTACTGTCTATTGTAAGTTTACTAAGTGGTTGTGCATCCCAAGAACCCGTAACGGCCTCTGCTTCACGATCGATTCAGACGGGTGAGGCACTTCCAGGATCGCGTTATGCCATGATAAAAGATACCGGTCCGGAAATGGATGTCGATGTTTCAGACGTCCTTGAGCCGAAACCACAATACGAGACAGTCCTTGTTTCCGGTAATAAGTCGCCTTATACCGTCCTTGGTAAGAGCTATAGGGTAATGTCTTCGGCGGACAATTATATCGAGAGAGGCGTCGGAAGCTGGTACGGAAAAAAATTCCATGGCCACCTGACTTCTAACGGAGAAATCTTTGATATGTACAAAGTCACCGCCGCCCATAAGTCTTTACCGATTCCAAGCTATGCAAAAGTGACGAATATACACAACGGAAAGTCGATCATCGTAAGGGTCAATGACCGGGGTCCTTTTCATGAAGAAAGAATCATTGATCTGTCGTACGCCGCGGCCAAGAAGCTTGGCTATCAGTCGGTAGGTGTAGCAGAGCTTGAAGTCGCAGCCATCACTGTCAAAAGAGATGGGTCCTATACGACAGCAAAAAAATACGGAGAGCCCTTCAAAGAAACGAAAAAAGATTGGCAGCCACGGAAGGGGGAAGAGCTATTTGTTCAGGTCGGAGCGTTTAAAAACCCAATGTCAGCGCAGAGATCGTACCAGGAGCTCAGAGAAAAGACTAAGACACCAATCCGCGTCCATCACACACCAGGAATGACAGGGGGATTTTACCGGGTCCAGGTTGGCCCTATGGCCTCAAGGAAAGATGCCAGGTCCATTCAGACCTGGCTTGAGGGAAAAGGCTTCTCGGATTCGATCATACTGATGGATTAAATAGCGTTATTGGGCATGTCACAGGCCTGGTAGTAAAGGTCGGTCAAACGATTTTTGTCCACAGCTTCTGGAAGCGTCGAGGTGGAAAGAAACGTTTTTGCCTGGTCCAGCAGGCTCAAAATCTCGGCCACAATATCCTCAAGTCCACGAGCGCCGTCCAAAATGATGGCTCGTAATTCATCCGCATCATCTCTTGCTACCAGATATTCCCCGTATTTAGAAATCTCTAACGCCATTCTGGCCTCACGCAAGGCATTGGCCGCCGTCTTGGTGTCGAATCCAAATTGTTTTTCACGCTCCGACCGGATCGAGGATTTGCCAGGAGAATTAATTCGACTCTTATAGGTGTTGTTGGCTCGCTTGTAAGCCCCTGCATCATAAAACACCAAGCCGAGGTGTAAGCCTCGATACCTGTCCGTGGACTTCAGCGGCATAATGTGACCCTGAGCGTTCAGGAGCTCTGAACCGTCGTCAGCCATTAAGGCGTAAACCGTCACCTCGGATTTTTTTTGTTGAACCTTTTCCGATGCCTCTAAATTTCGCAGGCAAAGACCAGTACCGCCAATCATTCTAAAAGCTTCAGAAAAAGACTGAGAGAGTCCGTCGTCCATATACAGAAAATCAATCTGGGAGGGTTTTTCAATACCTTTTTCAAACAGCAAGCGCTGCTTTCCCAGTACATTAATGTCTCTATTAACATGACCCATGAGTGAGCTGACGATCGACTTGGAGATAAAAGCATCGCGATTTTTTCGAAGCATCCAGTATCGTTCGCTTGCCATGGTGGGCCTTCCATAGACGGATAGCAGAATACCGCTTTTGGGTACAAAAAGTCCGTCAATCATTTCCGGTGAGCGGGGTGCCTTTCTCATGAAGGTCCCCATCTCCCAAAGCACAGTGTCTTCATGCTCTTTAACTATCACTATGTCCCTGGGGTAATCCTGGAATGGCGCAGAAAGGACGTTGGCAGGACCTTTGAAACACCCTCGAACATCAAGATCAGAGTCTTTGTGATTCGTTCCATAGGCGTGCGAACCTCCCATAAAGAGAAAGTCCGCATTTTTTAGAGCATGGTCACTGTATTCAGTCTCGTTCATAATTATTTTCCATTAGGCCCCGTCCCGGGGAACTCCAGGGGTTACAGCTGAGTGGCGCCGTTGATCGAGTATTCGGCTCCGTGGCTTGAGAAATAATGATCGCCAGCTTCGTCCAGGGCTTTTAAGTGAGCATTTGCGGGGCCTTCTCCAGCCACTTCAATATCCTTGCAGGCATACTCGGTCCTGGTGACCGCGACACTATATCGGCCGGCCTGAGAAGCGACCGGGTACTTCTTCTCGTGCTCTGACTCGGCAATCAGACGGTCCATCTCGCACACATGACGGTCGTCAATGGCGTAGTAGGTCTCATCGTGATCCGCCTGGCACTGAGTGTCCGGACAGGTTCCAGGATCAGTACTTTTTTCGCCGGTCCGGTCCCAGGTCGTTCCACAGTCCGCGCAACGGTAAAAGCGTCGAAGGGTGACACATGAAGCGCCTGAAGGGTCCACGGCGTGGGCGATGAGAGCACCGAGCTGTTCGCTAATGGCTGGTATTCCAATAATCTTGGACACTTCGCCATCGATGGAATTTTCTGAACAAAAAGTCTCAAGATCACGAAGACTTTTTTTAGCGGTTTCGGAGATATCATCCAGGATCGATTGCAGTTTCTTGTTCATCATTTTGCGCGGGATACCCCGTCCTTAAGGTCGGGGAGGGATAGCACGACTTGTTTTCCCTGGCTCCCTCCTCCTTTTTGTCGTTGGTTTTAATGTGATAGCCGTAGCCATCGGCTCTTTGAATGACGGTACAATACTTGTAAGAGATGCCCTGAATGGCACCGCTTAATGTCTGAACATTGAAGCTGCCCGTTTTCCTGACCGCGACACGACCCAACCAGGTACCTATCTTGGTGCCGGACGGCACGACAGCTCGCACCATGTCACCGGTCTGAAAACCCTGAACGTGTTTCTGGCGCATCAGGTAACCGCGTGGAAAACCGTGCTTGGTTAAACGGGTGCGCTTGTAGCTGCCCCGCCCGGTGGCCTTGATCGACAGGGTTGGGATTTCCCAGCCAGAAACCTGATCCACTTCGCCAACGCAGGCAGCATCCAGGGCGTGGGTTTTCGGGATGCCTAATTTGCTTCGGTTGAACTTGGTTTGGCCGCCTGTCCCAACTTCGACCGGGAGTCCTGTATCTTTTAATGCCCGATACAGCGCCCATCGGGTCGCATTGACCGCTGAAGCGTCTCTAAGTGGCTTTTTGGCCTGCTTCAATACGATCGCCAGCCTGGGTTGATGATGCTTCAGGCGCTTCGAGGTGGCAAAGAAATCGGCCAGCGATTGACGCCCCTTTTCCTGATTACAGGTATTACAGGACAGCGTCAAATTGCTGATCCGGTTGGAGCCGCCGTTGGCTTTTGGATCAATATGTTCAATTTGCAGGGGCGTTTCTTTTTCGCCACAGTAAGCGCACTCGCGGCCCCACTTTTCCAAGAGATATTCACGGACTTCGTAACCTAGCAGTGTGCCTTGTTGGTATTCGACACCGCTGATTTCCGGATTGGCCATTTTTTGCATGTCGAACCGCACCAGCTCCTGGCTGATGGCCGTCAAAGGCAACAGGGATTGAAGTCGATTCACCAGGCTTCGGGTGGTATCCACGCGATGCTGGAGACTCGGTGCGAGCCAGCCTTTCGGCTTGGTCTGATTCAGGAATCGGGGCGCCCGGTACCGAAGTTGGTTACGGCGACGACGGCGAAACGCCCGGCGCTGATCTAAGCTCTTACTGATTTGACGACCACGATGAATCAATTCCATCAAAGCCAGAACGTGTTGCTTCTGACCATTTTCTCGGACAATCGCAATGCCAGTTGCTTTACTGCCTGGATCAATCTTCACTCGAACCGGCTGAATGTCGCCACCGATACGGTCTTTCAGTCGGATCGCAAAGGGATAAGCACGAACCACCACCGCTCGCCCACGGGCGAGCAGAAGCCGTGCGCGTTTTTCCGAGCAAGGCATCAGGGGTGATTTGCGTTTATCCAGTACAAAAACCGACATTTCGTTCCTTTTAATAAATGCTCTTACGAGCCTTGTGACGCGGATCTTGCGATCCATCTCCCCTCGGGAATGTCCACCACCGGCTCCCGCTTGCGCGGCGACCAGAACCTTCGGCGTTTTACCTTGCGCCAGCGTGATCCCGGTCTTCTAGTGCCCAGAACTGAGGAAGCATTCTGGGGTAGGTCTTAACGACCTGTGGTGAACGTAGCGGGTTGGTTACCGCTTTCCCTGGTCAACCTGGCTTATAGGATGTTCTCTACAAGCCTCGCCCTTTAGGGCGAGGTAGTTGACACGAGACTCAATCGCAGGTTGTGGAACGTGCGCCAACCCATCACTACCAGGTCACCAAGATCGTCATTGAGACGTCAAATATCAGCAAGTACGGTGTGCCTGATCTGGGTCACGCCATGGCGGCCGGTCAACATCGAAAGGCAGAAAGCATCTATTCCAGCAGCCGAAAATTCGGCGTGTGCGCAGCCAAGGATTAAGACATCCCCAAACGGACCGGCCGACGCATTTCTGCCCGACTGTCCCTATTTGTTGTCAATTATTATACCATGAGATAAAATAATATCAAGTTATATCGGAGAAAGAGCGAAAATGAAAGACAAGGAAAAGATAAATCAGAAAGAATGGACTGAAAAAAACCAAGAGGACTTGGAGGACCGGATCGTTTTCGAACAATCACCTATGGAGATTGGTAAAGCTATAGGTGTGACGCCTGAGAGAGTTCTGGCTCTTGGATTGGCCTGGTTGGGCATGGATGGGCATGGATGGGCATGGATGGGCATGGATACTGAGGTGTGGTTTTCAGAAAAAGTAAATTTCGAGGACAGTGTTTTTGAGATCCTAGAAAAAATAAAAGAAGAGGCCAGCGACGATTGATCGCTGGCCCTCTTGGATCACTCGCCGACAGCGGTCGGGTAACTCTGTGCTTCGTGATAACGATCTGCTTGACCGCCATTTTCACCGGCAAAAGCAGCGCCAGACACAAAAACCATACCGACAAAGGCCAAAGAAAGGAAACGCTTCATAAAAACTCCGTGCTGTTTGTTAGCGCCGTACGTTGGCGCTATTGAAAATTTGTTATACCATTCATTTAAATAAATGCATGGTAATCTATCAGGGATTACTAACCGACAGTGGTCGGGTAACTCTGAGCTTCGTGATAACGGTCAGCTTGACCGCCATTATCACTGGCGAAAGCAGCGCCAGACACAAAAACCATACCGACAAAGGCCAAAGAAAGGAAACGCTTCATAAAAACTCCGTGCTGTTTTTTAGCGCCGTACGCCGGCGCTATTGAAAATTATTTATACCATTCATTTAAATAAATGCATGGTAATCTATCAGGGATTACTAACCGACAGTGGTCGGGTAACTCTGAGCTTCGTGATAACGGTCAGCTTGACCGCCATTATCACTGGCGAAAGCAGCGCCAGACACAAAAACCATACCGACAAAGGCCAAAGAAAGAAAACGCTTCATAAAAACTCCGTGCTGTTTTTAGCGCCGGACGTTAGCGCTATTGAGGTTGAATTATAGCATGTATTTAAATAAATGCAAGGAAAATATTTATTTATAGTTCTAAAATTGGAAATTGCGTTACAAGATCCAGGTATCGTTCGGAATCCAGGGCCGCCATACACCCTAGTCCAGCTGATGTGATGGCCTGCCGGTACTGGGAGTCCGCCACATCGCCAGCGGCAAATACGCCTAAACAGCTGGTGGCGGTGGCCATGCCAGACTGACCGCTACTGATGGTTATGTAGCCTTTTTGCATTTCAAGCTGGCCTTCGAACAGGCTGGTGTTGGGTTTGTGGCCAATGGCGATAAACACCCCGTCCACATCAAGATCTTGACGAGATTTTGAATCCAAACGACCCAGTCGAATGCCGGTCACCCCGGACTGATCCCCCAGAACTTCATCCAGAGTAGTCTCCCATAGAATTTCAATATTGCCATCGGCCACTTTCTGGAACAGACGATCCTGTAGGATTTTCTCAGCCTTGAGACGATTGCCTCGATGCACCAGGGTGACTTTCTTGGCGATGTTGGAGAGATACAGCGCCTCTTCTACCGCGGTATTGCCACCTCCGATAACCGCGACGTTCTTGCCGCGATAAAAGAAGCCATCGCAGGTAGCACAGGCGGAGACACCCTGGCCCTTGTAGCGCTCCTCCGACTCCAAGCCTAGGTACATGGCAGAAGCACCGGTAGCGATGATCAGGGCATCGCAGGTATAACTGATGTCGTCACCTTTAAGCGTGAAAGGGCGATTGGATAGGTCCACAGACTGGATGGTGTCATAAGCGATTTCAGTGTCGAAGCGTTCAGCGTGGGCCTGCATACGCTGCATGAGCTCCGGCCCTTGAAGGCCGCTGACATCCCCGGGCCAGTTATCCACATCGGTGGTAGTGGTTAATTGGCCTCCAACCTCGATTCCAGTGATGACCAGAGGTTTGAGGTTGGCCCGGGCTGCATAAATGGCGGCGGTCCATCCAGCAGGGCCAGAGCCAAGAATGATCAGCTGAGAGTGTTTGGTAGACATAATAGGTCCCATAAAAATAAAGCCGGATTGATCCGGCTTTAAAGAGTTAAGTTGGAACTTATAGCTTACCAAATGCGCAACACGACAGAAACACATTAGACATATTTTTGGTCATGCCACCCGGGTGTCGACGGCCTTGGCAAATGCAATTTCATCGTCGGTTGGGTCCAACAGCAGATCGTAAGGAATCCTATATTTTTTGCCGGCCTCGGGTCCCGAGAGAAGCAGGGCTATGGCCATCTTTGGGTTGGCTTTTTGAATCAGACAAATGACCCGATTCTTATGGAACAAGGACACGGCGACCTCGTTCGCGCCTCGTTTTTGGGGGGCGAATGAAGACATCGGTATGTTCTGCTCTACAGGCCCTCCGGCAACAGGCCTGTCCGACACGATTACGGTTGGCGGGATGAAGAATTCACTGCCGAGAAGAGGACCACCGGTGACGATGACAGACAGCCTCTTCGGATTGATTTTTTGTATTTTGCAGGGATTTTCCCGGCCACGAAAGCGGGCCACAATCTCCTGTCCAACCCGGTAAGTAAAGGTTTTCTTTGGTTTCACTGACGCCGATTCCGGAAGGAATTCAGCCAGCAAGCCTTTATCCCTTAACTGGCGCTCAACGTACTCAAGAACCTCAGCGCCACATGCCTCATGGAGCATGTCCAGGGCAGAGTAGAATGCCTCATTATGGACGGAACCGCGCTGACGGCCCCCAATATGTACTTGGAGAGCGTGACCGGCTTCATGCAGCACCGTATGGGCAAGCACCCGAGTGAGTGTGAACTTGCCCTTATAATACCCTTTATTAACAATCTCTCGACCCGTCAGCCACTTCTCGGCCGCGGAGCGATAGCGCTTGCTGTACACCATTTTTTCGCCGTAGGTGATTTCATGAAAGGGTCGAGCCGCTTGATGAATAAGCTTGTGGTGAGTAGACTTGCCGGCTCCCACACGAGTGGAGATAGGGTGCATGGTCTTGCCAGACTTATCATAAGCCAGCTTTGCCATAATAGGGGCAACAATGGATTCGGTGGCGTTGCAAAGTACCTGGGCCGCGGCTCTATAAATCATAAAAACTCCACTTGTGCTTGATTTGAGTTCAGTATACTACAACTGAAAATAAAGTCAACAAAAAAGGTGCGCGTAGACAACAGTATTCCATAAAAATAAATATTGACAAAAATTGCGTCAGGCACTATAGTGATGACTGTTAACTCAATCGGATTGCCACGAAAACCAGGAGTAATACTATGTCCAAATCCAACCGTCAGGATGTTAAATTGATCTTCAAGCACAACGGTGAAGAGTACGGCAATGATCGATTCTTGATCGAGCTCATCCCTGGGAAGAGTTTTGAGGAAGCGGTTGCTGAAAAAGCTGGTAAAAGCCGGTACGCGATTGAAGGTGTGAATTTCGAACTGGAAGTTGAGACGACTGAGCTGGCTGTGGCTGTGGCTTAAGGCAAAGGTAGGGGAGCCCAAGCCCCTGGAAACTCCGATCGAAGAGCGGCATTACTGCATTCGTTTAATTTTCAGGATCGCATAAAATACAGCTCTTTGACGGTGTTGTCGATAAAGTTTTTGCCGATAGGTCACATGGTCCACAGTAAGCTCCCACCACTAAGCGGGTAGATCTTGGTGGTGGTAGAGCGTTAGTTGTTAGATGGGGAATGAAATGGATGTGAATATTAGAGTTTGTATTAGGGCCCTGGTGCTTAGTCATCTTGACAAAGGATCTAAAGAAGCAATTTCTATCAGCCTGACAGTTCGCTCAGAAATCAGGCCCATGGCTAAGCACATTAATAGAGTGGATTTGGTCGAAAATGATTCTGGGAATGATTTTATTGGCGAAGCGTTTGGACTTGCGAACATTGAGCTCATCATTAGTCGACCTACTAATTACACGAAAGTTTACAGAAAAATCTCAGTATTTGGTTTTAAAGAAACTATCGAAGAGCCTATGACCCTCGTTTCGAACCACGATTCATGCTGGATTGATGGCGCTATTGAAGCGATATCGTATGCCAAAAAGAAAGCGAGAGAGATGGCATTGGCTGAAGTTAAAGAGACGGTGCTGCCTGAGTTTTCCAGTTTTTACGATCTTGTAGCCTCGTCAAGTTTCGTTAATATTGAAAAAGTAAAACGCTGCGTCATTTTATCGGTAGAAGGTGTTGATGAAATTAATAGCGGGCCTGTGACATTGAATATCGGCCCTTCACCAGAAAATAAAAAATTCTGTTAAATTCAAATTACCGCCCGGAATTAAAGGGCTCTTAGGAGGTTTTTTATCCTATGGATGTTTTGAAGATCAAAAAACTCCAGGCACGACTTCTTCGACTGATGCGAGCCGGTGCTGGTTATTACATCAAGAACATTGCCAGCAAGGATCAGTTAAGCGAATGGTGTGGGAGCATAGGCCTATCTGAGCACATTTCCGACCACCAGGATGAGCCTTCTTTGTCATCTAAGGAGATGGCAATCCTAAAGTCATCAGCGAAAAAGACGTACTCATTAATGTCAGAAAGAGAAGCGCTGGAGCAGCTGGTAATTGAGGATCTTCATTTTGATCTGGACGGTGGTCTTGTCAGCCTTGGATCTTGTGGCGACCCTGTCGATCATTTATTAGGTATGCGCCAAAGGGTTTTTAAGGGAGTCTCTATTCTTGAAGGCCATCTTCAGCAAGTCGTGAGCAGTGATTTTGAAGTTGAAGAGGAAGCCTTAATTCAGAATCTTCTGTCTTACACCAGTAGTGTTATAGGAAAAGAGAAGAAAGGCAGAGATCTGGAGATCAGACTGACATCACTGAAAAATACTGAAGAAATGACCCCTCGAACAGCTAAAACTATTGATTTGATTGATGGGTGTCAAAAGCTTGTTCTCCAATACGAAGAGATGGTTGAAATACCTTTGGTGCTTTCAAAAAATCAGGCTGTTTTGGTGTCTGACTCGGATATTCCAACTGACGCTTATTATCCCCTGAAGGATAATCGCTCCATTTCTTCAATGCCCTCAATGAGCTGACGAAGAAGTTCGACCGGGCTGCCTTCATGGTCAGACTCTTTGATTATGCTCTTGGCAAGTGCCTGTCGGTCGTATTTTGTGCCAAGGATTTGAAGGGTGCTCCTTGCCTCTTTCACATACTGTATGAGAACCATAGGGTTTGTGTTGGCCTCCAATGCTTCTTTCCATTTCTTCTCTACTTTAGTCATTTCAAAATACCCTGGTAGCGGCCTAAGCTAAATTATAGTGCACCTTTCGTGAATTACTCAAATTTTCAGAATTCTTTTCTTTAATGCCTGAAATAAAAAGCGATATTAGCATATTAACTCTAAAGAGATAGAGTGGAAATTGATCATTTTTTACAAAATGCTGAAAAAACCCAATGTTTATGCGGGTTTTTTCAAAAAAAGCTTGCACAAACCAGTCCTGCTTACTATAATTCTAATTGTGGTAAGCAAATAATATTATAACGATAACCAACGAAATCAAGGAAATACTATGAATAAGTCTGAACTGGTAGCTGCTGTTGCCGAAGGCGCTGAACTGACGAAGAAAGATGCAGAACGTGCCGTTAATGTTGCCCTGGAAGCTGTTGCAGGCTCGCTCGCCAAGGGTGATGTTGTTGCCATTGCCGGCTTTGGCAATTTCAAAGTAAACGAGCGTGCCGCTCGTGCTGGCCGCAACCCTCAGACGGGTGCTGCTCTTCAGATTGCCGCTTCCAAGAATGTTTCCTTTAAAGCAGGCAAGGCTCTGAAAGAGTCCTTGTAGCCGAAGCTTTACAAGCTTTAATTAAAAAAGCGGGGGTTCCCCCGCTTTTTTTGTTTCCGAAATTCACTAAAAAACGCTTCTATTGCCGATAATCGATTAAAATCTCTTCCCCCTCCTGAATGTCTTTAAGTGCACGAAGCACTAATGGGCCACCTTCTTTTTTTGTCAGGTCAGCGTTAGGCTCAGTGCTGTGGTTAATAAAAGAATAATGAGTCCTGTAGGCTCGGGCCAATATTCTTCCATTGATTTTGTTGCACTCAATGAGAAGATTTTTTAATTTATCATCTCCTTTATTTTCGTTGTATGAGGTTGTTATTGCGAGGTATTCGGAAATTTCTAATAACTGACCATCCAGTCGACAAAGCATTTCACGAGCGCGAAAGAGCTGTTCGGCGAATAACCCAAAACCATGAATTGGGCTTGGTTTAATGAGGGCGCCGGAGATGGAAGGAATTGTGGATTGTCTTAAAAAATCAAGATCTAGCGTGGACACAAGTAAACTCCGATTAATTGATCATGAGGGCATATTCAATAGTAATTTTTAATTGACACATGGGCAACCGTGGATTGAGTTAATTTCTATTCTGCTATACTTTCAACAAATACCAGAACAGGAATAACTGCCGTGACAAAAACAGATAAAATCTTCCTGGAAGACGCACTCAGACGTGGTACTAGGGCCTACGTTCACTCGATGATTAACATGACTGAATTGGCTAGATTAGTGGCCGAAGAGAATGTTATCGAAGAAGTGGCGGAACATGTGAAAAAAGGCGCCCCTGAGCCAGATAAAGAGGGACTCAATAAAACCATCGAATTGACCAAGCAGTATTATTTAAGAGGAGCTTCTTTTCAGGTTATGGTGAGTCTGTTTGAGGATGAACTTGCCCTGGATTTGGAGCGAGGGATCGCATTTCTACCTTTTAGTGGCGCTCAGGTTGATGCCACCGCGGGTCTTTCTGACTGCTTCAGGGAAAACCTGGCTGTTCTGGAGAGAGATATTTCCTCAGAAGGTGAGGACTGCCTGGTACCACTTCACTCTGGTTCAGCCGTTGATCGAGCATTTTGCCAGGGCGCGATGGACTCTATTTTGTCCAAGAATCCTCCCGCAAACATCGTAATCGGAAGCGTTAAACTGGCTGTTGAAAAAAAAGAAAAAGGCAGTCGCTTACTGTCTTACGATGGCGAAATGACGGATCTCGGTAAGCGAATGCTGTCAGATTTGAACTTTACGATTGAGCAGACGCGAATGATCGTATCCCAGAAAAAAGCGTATGATCGAAAAAACGACAAGGAACAATCACTGGAGATTTGAGCACCTCTTGTTTGGAAGACATTTTCGCCAAGCCCGGGACTTGGCGAAATTTCCCGTTCACTCCTGTTCAACATCCAGGGTGTGAGCAGAATCATCTGCCCCCATTACGTAGGCGTCTTTCACAAAAGTCCACCTCGAACCTCGGGGCTTTTCGGCGTTTTCCTTGGTGTAGTAACGCTCATGCATCAGTTGACGAAAGTGCCAGCGTCGATAATGAGCATTTGGGGAGTCCTGACTCCTTTTTGGCAAAGGAGGCATTGAAATTGTACTGGAGATAGGACGGGTTCCCTCTGACATGCCCATGAGCTTTGTCCCGGGCCCAGGGATACCGTCTTTCAGGTTTTCTCCGTCAGTGGCCTGGTTGTATATGGCCAAGGCCAAAACAAGCTTGAGCATGTTGTACTGGATGATCTGGTCGTGAGGCTCATTAGCAAGAATGCTATTAAATGTTGACTTCTCATAGTTTCCAGCTATTCGACTGAATTCATCAAGGTCCCGTGTATCAAGCAGTGGTTTAAATTGGTTGGTTGTCAGTGTCGTTCGAGAGTAGAGCATTTTTGACCACTTACTGCTTTCGGAGTCCTGGTAAACAATGCTGACGTATTTTTGCCCATCAGTGGCGGTAGGATAGGAGTGCTCCATCCGAGGTAAGCCTGCGGCATCGCAGAAGGGCGTCATTACGTTCTCACCGCTGCGGGTAAAATCACCCCAGGTGATCAGGCAGCTGGGAATCTGACACCCATCAATTTTATAGCCATTGGGCATGGCTATGACGAAACTCTCGAAAGGCATCTCAAGAGCTTCGAGCTGTCCTGCTTCGAACTCTGCGCTTAATAGCCGGTCAATTACTTCCGCATCACGAGGAAATATGCAGTGGCGCCCCTTTTTTCTCCAGTGCCTCTCTTCGCAAAATATCTGAAAATCAAGGGTTTGTAGCATATTTGGGTCGAAGTCTATGAGAAAGGCTATCTGCTGCTCAACACTCAAGGCTCTTGAACGTCTGTCCAGAACCTTCTTAAGGTCTTTTATGGTTTTTGATGTGAGTGGTGAGTAAAACTTGTATACGCTCATTTCCCCATGCTCTTTTAATGAATTCGGCATGGAGTATAGTGCGATTGGGCGCAGGCAGAAACCTCACTCAAAATCGGCGAAGCTATCGATCCTTGGTTCAACACGATCATCCGACGACTTTGGCGCCACTTTGTCTTTGTGGGGCGCCAACCCGTGTTCGGCAGTGATGGATTTGTTGGTCTTGTTTTTGATCTCAATTTTAAAAATTTCACGGAAGTTAAGTTCTTTTACAATGGGGCTTATGGATAAAAACAAAGCCAGCAGACCGTTGGTGAGAGCGCCATAATTCTGGTGGTTTATCAGGTGCGGAAAGAGGCCGGCAGTGGAAATTGCGCAAAGCGTCAGATAAGATTTAGTCGCAATGACGTTTTTAAATAGCAGAAGGTACCCGAAAAGAACCAGGAAAACGCAGGCCCATGCAGCAACATCTTCGGCTTTTTCATTTCCGGCCCAGGCCAAAAAGAGGCAAGCCAGACCAGCAATCCAAAGAAAGCTCATAACAATAAGGTTATTCTTTTCTTTATTGATTTTTTTGGGTTTGATGGGGATTCTTGAAAAAATGCGGCCCCCGCCCCAACTATAAAAATAGATGTTGGCCAAGACGCTGTAGAGCGCAATAATAGGCCAGCTATCGAGAAGGCTGACAGAGAGCACCATCAGTATCGCGCCGGCAAATGACCATGAATACCCTTTTTTTAGTGTGCCTCTGTTTATCAAAAACTGACCGAACAGAATGAGAAAAGCAGCGACACAACCAAGGACATTTGCAAAGACAATAGTCATAGAAAATATTCACCATCTCATCTTTAAATTAAGTTTTAATGAATAACAATTTTAACTTAATTTTTCCTTAAAAAAAACAGACTATGAGTTAATTTAACTGCTGATCGACATGAGTTTATTCGAGTCCTGGTCTCTCACTTTTCGTTAGCCTGGTTGGCTTAAATATACCAAGAAGCAAACTAATTGAACAAAGGCTATTGGTGTGGTATCTTTCATGGGAAAATAGTTGGCGAAACAGGTGAAGACTGATTCACTTAAGTCATTGAAGTATATATTTTTAGTCATTTTACAGGGATGCTTTATGAGCTCCCACCATGAAAGTTATCGCACCTGTTTTAATTTGGCGGGATATTGATTTGTTACCATAAAGTGAGATTTAGATGATCAGTAGAATCAAGGGTGAACTTATTCAAAAAGGACCATCGACTGCTGTTGTTATGTGCTCCGGTCTTGGTTACGAGGTGGATGTTTCATTTTTCACCGGGTTTGATTTGCCCGACATTGGTGGCGAGGTTGAGCTTTTTACGCATTTCGTTGTCAGGGAGGACGTTCAGTCCTTGTTCGGTTTCTCTCGTGAAGTTGAGCGGGATTTGTTTCGGATACTGATCAAGATTAACGGTGTTGGGCCCAAGCTTGCCATGACCATACTATCCTCCTTGGATACGGTCGAACTGGTGTTATGCATCAAATATGGTGACGTAAATACCCTGGTTGCGGTCCCCGGCGTTGGCAAGAAAACCGCAGAGCGTCTTATGATTGATCTGGCAGGCAAGGTCGATCATCTAAGTGGGGTATTCGAAGGCTCTGGCAGCCAAAAAGCCAAAACAGCATCGGTCAATGCCGCATGCGAAGAATCCGAGGAGGCTCTCGTTTCTCTGGGGTACAAACCCAAAGAAGCGACCAAAGCGATCGCGAATGTTTTTGAGGAAGGCATGACCTCCCAGAAACTGATCAGGGCCGCCCTTAAAAACATAATGCCCAAGAATTAGAGGACTGCTTGTGAGCGAACCAGAACGGCTTATATCTCCTGAGCCAGAACGAAAAGAAGACGTTTACGATCGAGCCATTCGCCCAAAGATGCTGACTGACTATACTGGCCAGAGTGCGGTTAAAGAACAGATGAATGTCTTTCTTTCAGCCGCAAAGAACCGTGGAGAGGCGTTGGACCACACGCTGATCTTTGGCCCGCCAGGACTGGGCAAGACGACGTTGGCAAACATTATCGCCAATGAAATGGGTGTCTCCATCAAAACGACGTCGGGTCCTGTGCTTGAAAAAGCCGGAGATCTTGCGGCCATACTGACCAACCTCGAAGAAGGTGATGTTCTCTTTATCGATGAGATCCATAGACTCAATGCCGCGGTGGAAGAGATTCTTTACCCGGCGATGGAAGACTATCAGCTGGACATTATGATCGGAGAGGGCCCGGCGGCCCGGTCTATAAAACTCGATCTCCCTCCGTTCACCCTGGTGGGCGCCACCACTCGTGCGGGATTGCTCACCGCCCCATTGAGAGATCGTTTTGGCATTGTACAGCGCCTGGAATTCTATAACGTTGAGGATCTGACCCACATCGTTCAGCGATCTGGAGCTATCTCTGGTCTGTCCATTGAAGAGGGCGGCGCCCATGAGATTGCAGTACGCTCAAGGGGTACTCCCCGTATTGCAAACAGGTTGCTCCGACGGGTACGGGACTTTGCGGAGGTTCGCTCCAATGGCGTCGTCAGCCAGGCAGTGGCGGATGAGGCGTTGTCTATGCTGAAGGTCGACAGTATCGGCTTCGACACCATGGACCACCGGGTATTGAAAGCAATTATTGAGAAATTTGACGGTGGGCCCGTTGGAATTGATAGCCTATCGGCCTCGGTCGGAGAGGAGCGCGGCACCATTGAAGATGCCATTGAGCCGTTCCTTCTACAGCAGGGCTTTATGGTGCGCACATCCAGGGGAAGGATGGCCACATCTAAGACCTATCGGCACTTTGGACTTAGCCCTCCGATGTAATACGGTGATTTGGATACCGGGCCCTGGAAGAGACCTTCCAGGGATGTGTCCAGGGGGATACTTAGCTGGTACAGAAGCGGAGCTTGCTCCGCTTTTTCCGTTACAGGTTGGGGGCGTATTCGAATCCGCCGGCAGCTTCTTTGTCACTGAACTCGGCAATGGCTTTTTCGCGATTGATGACGCCGTTAATCAGGCTGTTCGGAAAGGTCTGAATGCCGTTATTGAAAATCTCAACGTTGTAGTTGAAGATTCGAAGAGAGGCGCCGATGTGTTCTTGCTGGTCGGCGATCTCGCTCATGAGGTTGTTGAAAAGCTCGGAGGCCTTGAGTTCCGGGTACGCCTCCATGGTCATCCGGAATCCGGAAACGACCTGGCTAGTCAACTTCTCAATGCCGCCTAGACGACTGGCATCGGGCCTGTCTGAGGACATGGCATCCAGTCCTGAACGAAGTTTGGTAATATCGGATTGCAGGCCTTTCTCGAACTCGCCGTACTGCCGGACCAGTTTCTCAAGCTCTGGGATGATCTTGTTTTTCTGACGCTCCTGCGTCATGACGTTGGCCCAGGCCCGCTTGACCGAGTTCTTGCGATTGATGATGCCATTGTAGACACCAATGATATAAAGCGAAAAAACGGCGAGGACGACTAAGGCAACGATGGTGTTCAGTTCCATGGTTATTCTCCGGTGATGTTTACGTTGGGTTTGAAGTTTGAAATCTGGGCGGCGCCAGGAGTGACGTGTTTTTGAGTCCCCCCGGGGCCGAAAATAAAACCGAAATATTCGTCACAACTTTATACGCGCATCAGAAGTGCACGAACGGCACAGGACGTGAACGGAAAACCGTTCCAACCCGGGATGGCACTGCCACTTGTCAGCGCATTCGCAGCAAGTTTCGAGTCTTCATCGTTGCCCGCCAGCAGGGCTTCAATGAGGGGAAGCTTTTCCTTGTTTTCAGACAGCCGAAGTATGCTGGCTTGATAGGAAAGCATGGTCCGGCTGCCATCGCCCATCATCCCCCATAGGGCAATCAATTCATGGCATTCCAGAGCTTGCTCATAGGTCATCGTCTGAATCCAGGAAAACGCCTGTTCCCTGTATTCTTCCGAGTAGTCGCCGGCAATAAACACCAGTCGCACCAGGTCGGGAATCATGGCCTGAGTGATGGTCCCGGAATCCTCATCCATCTGCATGAACCCGGTCACCATGGCATGAGCAATGTCGTTAAGACCCGGTACGCCGTCGTTGGGGAAGTACAGCTGGTCCTCGACCTCGTCGCCCATGACCATCCGCTGTGACGCAAAGTCCGCGGCATCCTTGCAAAGATCGTGGTAGTCCTGGGCTGGGATGTCGGTTTTGACTTCAAGGACGTCCAGGATGTCCTGATATTGACTATCGATCTGATGATTCATTTTGTAACCATTATAGAAATTAAATTAAGTATAAAATATCGGCCAATGAAGAACAATGAAAATGCCGCCGCTCCAGGCCTTAAGCTTTCGCGTTGATATTCACTTGTCCGCCATTAGCCACGTCTTTTGAAATTGGAATCACTAAACCGGATCAGAGTGTCGGCCAGCTCAAGCAGCGCATCAAGATGAGGCATTTTCGAGTGGCCAAGAATCAGCTCGTAGAACCCTTGGGGGTTGATCCTTGGGTCCTTAGCTGGGTCACCCTCAACCTTGATAAGGGGATCAAGAATATGCCGCTCTTCGCAGGTTATGTACATCTTATTATTCAAACTAATCTCGACTGTCAAAGATCGAATCTTTTCAGCGGCATCCGACAGCGCCTCGACAACGGCCGGTTTGAGAAGCCTGGCTGCGGCCAGGTCCGTTTCGGATCGGCACAGGAACAGATTATTGAACCGAATAGACGCCGATGTGAATGTGGCGTCGTAAAAGGACTCTGTCATTGACTGGGCCACGTGAACACCGGTCAGGAATTCAAAGGGCAGCACAATCCCGGAGCGGTCGTAATGAAAATACACAGTCTCAGTCGTCGTTTTGCCATTTTTAGACGTCCGGCGAGTCTCTTTATCCACGTAGTGAAACCGGAACGCTGTAAACGCATACGGACGTCGGTCGTCACCACCACGGCCTTCGTAGCAATCTTTGATGGAGCGAGAATGATTTCCTCGCCGAAAGTCTCCCACCGAGGCTTCCAGATACCTGATTGACAGCGGTTTGACAGGCCTCAGCTCATAATCCATGAGGGCGTCACGAAGCAACAGGACGGAGGTCAGTGTGTTTATCTTCCTGTTCAGGTGCGCCACGATGGCAACGACAATGCCACTCACCACCAGGGGTGACGCGATCCACAAAATGCTCATAAAAAACGGATCATAGCCATTCTGCATTGAATACCGGGAAAAGGCGCGAGCGCTTGGCTCGTAACTAAAAACCAGCACGGCAATGATCAGGGCGAAACTGACCAGGATGCCAGCCAACACGAACCAGGGCAGGAAGTTATACTTCAGCGGGCCATACTCGGCGATGTCGCGAGCGACCTGGTGAATACCGTCATGAGTCTCGGCAGCCCTTGCCTTATCGATGGACTGGTTGATGAACTTGGTCAGGGATGGCTTTGAGCTCATGGAAAGGCCGCTGTAAAAAATGTGCATATATCATAACAGTAAATAAGTGTTAATCAAGACAAATAGCAAGGATTATGCTATTGTTGTGTCACAAAGAAAACACGATAGGAGAGTTCTCACATGCAGCAAAAAGGCGGCTTCATGTTTTTCTGGGGAAAGCAGGACCCTGTGTCCAACTGGCACCCCGCGGCGTTTGAGTACAAAGGCCTTCGGTTCGCTCAGACGGAGCAGTGGATGATGTACTGCAAGGCCACGCTGTTCGGCGACCAGGCCATGGCCGATCAGATCCTGAAAGAGACCGATCCCCAGAAGAACAAGGCCCAGGGTCGTCAAGTCCGTGGGTTCGACCAGACGGTGTGGGATGAGAAGGCGCCCGGGCTGGTAAAGATCGGTGTGCGGGAAAAACTCATCCAGAACCCGTCCATTCTGGCGGTGGTGCTCGATGCCGGGTCAGCCCGCTGGGCCGAAGCCAGCCCGTTCGACAAAATCTGGGGAACTGGGTTGCGAGTGAGCGACAAGAACGCCACGGTCCCGGAAAAATGGCCAGGCAGGAATCTGCTCGGCGACCTGATTACCGAACTGAGCGCTGAGTTCCAGTATTCCCACAGCCTGCCTCAAAGAGCACGCGCTGCCATCGAAGCCGCCCGTAAAATCAACCTCACTCGCGGTCTAGACGGCCCGTCTATGGATCATTAAAATGACGGATGAAAAGCTCATGGTTTGGGACCAGAGAGAACTCTGTCTGTATGATTTGACGATCCCGGAAATATTGGGTCACTTCGACTACCTGAAAGAGAAGTACGGTACCAGCGCTCACACGGCCAAAGCCTACCCAAAATACGGCAAAGGTCCTGTTTTGGTGCTGAGGTTTCAGCGAGAAGAAACCGAATTAGAATTTATTAACCGGCGGAAAGCAGTAGAGGCGCAAGAAGCCCAGAAATAATCACTGTAGTCAGAGAAACCCGACCTTAAGGCCGGGTTTTAACGCGCTTAACTGACCATCCTGGGCTTAGGAGGTCGGCTAGGCCACCTTTGTCGTCCGGCGCATTAGAATTAACCCCTCAAAATCCTCGGGCTCAAGATCAAAATCGTTGTTGATTACAAAATCTCTAGCCAAAGCCTCGGATGCAAACATAAAGCTCGTAGGTGCGGGCTTATCCTCGACCCAGTCACCATAATCGAGGTAGCGCAACTCACCGGCTTCGTTGACCTCTCTCATCCATTGGTGAAACGAGTTATCAATGCATTTTGGCCCATCCGTATACTTAATGGCCGCTTGATTAACCGTATTAATAGCATCCTCTTCCTGGGCATCACTGAAATCAAGCCCCATAGAACCAAGGTCGTCTAGCTCTCCGGTATCAGTGTCTTCCTCGTAGGCGTTGACGACCAGACCCTCCTGAGTCGCTATGACGTTCACAAGGACTTTCAAGTGGGGCTTCCCGTCGACATACCCAGACAGGTTCAGTCTGTTTGCGGACTCGGGAGACTCTTCGACGACAAGTAGGAGTGTTCCCTCAATACGAATAGACTGAGCGCCAGAGATCCCTGCGCTCAAGAACTCACGCTCATCGCCGTTGTTCAAAACACGGCCTAGGATTACCCCTTTTTTCAGGTCAACCGTCACCAGTGTGTTTTTGTGGCGAAGAACAGGGCGACCGCCCTGAAAAGGACAGGAAAGTTCGTGCACAATGCCTTCCCGAATTTGCTGCTCCCAGCGATGCATAGGCTGGAGCGCCTCATAACTTGAAAACCCCAGCATTCGAGAAGCTGTTTGGTTCAAAAGATTTTCATTTTTGAGATTCATGTCCAGAACGGACAGCGCATTCTTGGCTTCGTTAGCCTTGTACTGATAAAATTGAGCAACAGAAATGTACTTGCCTTGCATAATATAATCCTTGTATTGGCCAGTATTGTGTCTGCTCGTTACGCACAACCGGCGACCAGGAATGGTTTATGCACGGTTATGAATTTGCGTCATTTCCTTTCTTTTGGCCATCCCTAGGGATGTGAGCAGAAGCCGAGGCGCAGAACCCCATCAAGCACAAGTCGGATTGGTTACCGCCGTCATTTGATGAAGTAATTATACTAAAGATTACCCATTTTGTCCATCACAATAAGTTAATTTAAAATACATTTATTTTATTTTTATTGTTATACATTATAGTCTTAAAGGATTGTCTTAACTTAAACTATTAACGTATTTTTGGAGGTCCATCGAAGCGCCTTCTACTCAGAAATAATGGACGAGACTACTTCGACGGCCAAACCTCCATGGCGGCCTATTCTCAAAGCCCTGGGCCGGATATCTCTCTCTGGACTTGCGGATCTACGGACACGCCGTACTCACCGCCAAGAGACTTCATGAGCACCTTGTAATGGGCCTTGTTGCTGTAAGTCTGAACTTCAAGCCCATAGCCCTTCAAGCGGGTCACCAAGCCCGGGTCCGATTCGGCCAGATTCAAAGGGACCAGGGCCGCGGAAAACTCATCCAGCGTGACGCCCCTCTTGAACTTCCCCTCAAAGTATTCCGTCGGCGCGTTCTTGAGCTCGCCAATGAGACTTTTGATGTCTTCAATGTGATCGTCACCCATATTAGGGAAGACCTCTTTGAGAACGCCCCTGTCACCGCGAGTGTAGTCGGTGAGGATTTCAGTCAGCTCAATGCTACTAAGACGATCGGATCCGAATTTATAATGCGGGGCCAGCGAATCCGTAAGCCCGAAAATGCGCTCTTTGCTGTACTTCTTGAAGGCCTCCGTGTCCTCAGACGCAACAATCGAATCCGCAAACTTCTTAATAGCAGACCAAGAGGAAAGGTCCCTGGCCACCTGCGCCCGGATAGATCCGGCGCCATAATTAAAATCTTCGCCGCCACGGATTGTCCGCTTCATATGACGAGAAATGTTCTCAAGATTGGCGTCAATCTTTTTGACGGTCTTACCGGAAGCGGATCTCTGGATGAAATAGCATCGCTTGATGGATGCGCCAAAGGTGTTTTCGATCCAATTCTTATAGCGATCGATTTCTTTAGGGTCGCCCAAAAGCTTACGGGCACGATCAAGGAGCTCGTGGGTATCTATGGACGGCTTATTTTGACTGAGCTGAATTTGATCGCGACGCAGACTCTCACAACCGCGATAGGAGAGTTGGTCATCGTTGTCAAGGTAGCGGTGCCAGTAGACATCTTTCCAGCTTTTATATTCATCGTCATAGGAACGGCCTCCGATAGCACTCATGGTCGCAAATGAATCGCAGTGATCATGCAGAGACACTCTTATAAGGTCGACAAGCTCTTTCGGTACCACTGCTGGATCAGCTGAAATGGGTTGGGCGTCGCGAAGCCACGTCTGAATATCCGGATTCTGGTCAATGACGTCCGACAGCTTTACCTTCTTTTTGGGAAGGTCCTCAGGATTGAGGGTTATCAGGTTTTGGTCAGAGAGGTACCAGAGCGCAACCTCCAGTGTATCTTCCCGAGGAGACTCAATTCGATCGAATCCGTTGCGCTCAATCAGGTTGCTCAGCGCGTAGGCCAGGTCACCGTGGTTGCCTAGGGCTTCATGAATTTTTTGTGCCGGACAAATCATCTTCTTCAAGCAATCTATGTCGACTTTAAAGTAAAGGGTCGGAAATCTGGACGTGTAGGTGTCAGCATCAAAAACGTCAAGCTGGTTCTTGCTGGGGTTGGCCATTGATTTGCCCGCAATAAGCGTTACTTCCCCAAATTCCTGCATGGGGATGTCCGATTTGACATAGGCGATGGATGGGCATGCAAGGCCGCCTATTTTCTCGGCAAATCGAAGTTTTGTAGGGCTTAAGTTGTGAATGGCGACTATGTGACCCATAAAACGGTTCCTTCGTTTTAATAATACATCATTGTAGCACGAGGGTATGAGGTTTACCGGTGAAGTGAAGAAACTTAAAGTTATAAAAAAACGATGAATTTCAGTGAAATTATTTGATCTCACTATAGCTTTATTAGTATTCTAGAATGACGTTCTTAAATAAATATGGCGCAAGTCGTCATTCAATTAATAAACCAAATATATTATGAGATGCAATGACCAATAATCCACAAGATCCAGGCCCTTGCTTTGAGCTTAAGAGCCATTCGTTGTCGTTAATTTTTGCAGAACTCTATTATTTCGATGAGCAGGATTTTGAATCTCTGATGGGAAAAAAAATAGGGCAGGCTCCTGGATTCTTCCGGGACGCACCACTGATCATCGATCTTGAAAAATACCGCGGACTCTCCGAAGAGCTCAACTTCTTCTCGATGATAGCGCTGTCTCGGCGTTATAACATGCATATCGTGGGTGTTCGATCCTCTGATAAGCGATATATCAACAAGGCAAAAAGTGCCGGACTGGCTATCTTGCAGCCGATTCCGGAAAGAAAGCCAAAGCCTGATAGCGGGGAAAGCGCCGCTATCGTTGAATCCGTCGAACCTAGCGTACAAGAAAACCAAACGGCCCCGACGATGATCATCGGTAATCCGGTTCGATCTGGACAGAAGATCGAGGCGCCTGAAGGCGATCTGATCGTTATGGGTCCAGTTCAGCATGGCGCGGAGATACTCGCGGCTGGAAATATCCATGTTTACGGCCCTCTTAGGGGTCGTGCCTTGGCGGGAATGCACGGCGACAAGTCGGCTTTTGTTTTCTGTCAGTCACTGGAGGCAGAGCTGATATCAATCGCAGGGCAGTACAAAATCTCTGAAGATCTTCAGGGCGAAAACTGGAAAGTTCCGGCACGCTTACATCTGGCGGACGGTCAGCTGATCCTTCAGTCACTGGTTAACTAACATTTATCACTCGTAGGGCAATTATTTTGGCTAAAATTATAGTAGTGACATCCGGAAAAGGCGGCGTTGGTAAAACCACTACCAGTGCCTCAATCAGCACAGGTCTGGCAAAAAAAGGCTTCAAAACCGTTGTTATCGATTTTGACGTTGGCTTGCGAAACCTGGACTTGATCATGAATTGCGAACGTCGAGTTGTGTATGACTTCGTGAACGTTATTCAGGGCGAGGCGACACTGACCCAGGCTCTGATCCGTGACAAACGGGTGGATATGCTTTATATCCTGCCGGCATCACAGACCCGAGAAAAAGAGGCCATGACCAAAGAGGGTGTGGAGAGAGTCATTTCTGAGCTGTCAGAGACCTTCGATTACATCATCTGCGACTCTCCTGCCGGAATTGAGCATGGTGCGCTTATGGCGCTCTATCATGCCGATGAGGCAATCGTTGTGACCAACCCTGAGGTTTCTTCCGTTCGGGACTCGGATCGCATTCTGGGCATTTTGCAAAGCAAGTCAAAGCGAGCTGAGACGGGCCAGGGCCCTGTTAAGGAACATCTTCTTTTGACGCGTTACAATCCAGATCGTGTCGAGCGAGGGGAAATGCTGTCCGTCGAGGACGTTCAAGACATTTTGGCCATTCCGTTGATTGGAGTTATCCCTGAATCTCAAGTGGTTTTGAACTCATCGAACCAGGGAGTTCCCGTTATTCTGGAAGCTGAAAGCGACGCAGGCCAGGCCTATATTGATGCCGTCGACCGGCTGACTGGGGAAGAGCGGCCAATGCGCTTTATGACCAAAGAAAAAAATAGCGTTTTCTCCAAAATGTTTAAAAGGAAGGGTAAGTAATGAGTTTCATGGATTATTTTAAAGGCGAAAAAAAGCGAACTACCGCTAATTTCGCGAAAGAGCGACTGCAAATTATTGTGGCTCATGAGCGGGGCGGTAGTGCTCACCTGGAATACCTTCCAAAACTTCAGCAAGAGCTTCTTGCTGTCATCAGAAAGTATGTCCAAATCGAAGATGACATGGTTCAGGTGGACATAGACAGGACCGATATCGGTTCGGTTCTTGAATTGAATGTGACACTTCCAGAAGCGGTGATCAAACAGGAAGCTGAAATTGCGGATAAAACCCCGCCTAGAGTCGAAAAAAGAAACAATAGAAGAAGAAAAAATCGCCAATGATCTAAAGAAAGTACGCTACACCTCCAATACCAAACGCTAACGTATTTGGTATTGGAGCGTCTATTTTTTAGCATCCGCTTCATCGAATCATTCTTTAAAGACTCGTTTCGCTCGCCATTTTTTTTCTCTTTGGAATTCGATTCATTCATAATCATGTATGATTATAGTAAGTTAAATACTCGGTGCTAAGGCGTCCGAGTTTCCAAAAAGAATGATAGCTTCTGATAAATAAGGATGACTTTTCAATGAATAATCTCTCGAAATTTTTCAACAAAGCGAAATGTGGGATCATAAAAAAGTTGGTAACAACATAATAAAGTTGGTAACTAAGGGTTAGAAGATTATGGAATTGAAAACTCAAAGTGAAGCTCATCCTGATGATCTGGCGGTAGACCGTTTTGCCGCTGC